>Ga0207711_10001882_pt1 | contig 19123 bp, 21 predicted proteins | sample KBSS34metaG_FD_184401 | JGI IMG/M metagenome (GOLD analysis project Ga0207711, IMG submission 184401) | Switchgrass rhizosphere microbial communities from Kellogg Biological Station, Michigan, USA - KBS S3-4 metaG (SPAdes) (version 2) | ecosystem: Host-associated > Plants > Roots > Rhizosphere...
GCGCTTGCGCGTATCCCGCGGCCATCTGCGAGCGGCCCGCATTGTGCACGCAGACGAACAGGATCATCGGCTTCTCGGCCACGGTCGGCACCTTTCCAGAACATTGATGGATGTCGATATAAGCGTCGTTCAATACATCGACGTTTGTCAATCTATATGCCACAATCGACGCATGACGCTCATGGAACTGCTGCCGGTACGCGACGTGACGGCCTGCTGCTCGCCCCTGACCGGCGAGGCCATGAGCCAAGACAATGCTGTCAGCCTGGCATCATCGCTGCGCGCCCTGGCCGACCCGGCCCGGCTGCGGATCATCTCGATGGTGGCCGCTCACGAAGATGCCGAGGCCTGCGTCTGCGACCTCACCGAGCCTCTCGAGCTGCAGCAGTCGACCGTGTCGCACCACCTGAAGATCCTGGTGGATGCCGGTTACCTCACCCGCTCGAAGCGCGGCACCTGGGCGTACTACAAGCTCGTGCCCGGTGCCCTCGACGGCGTCGCCGCGCTGCTGACTACGGTCTAGTCGCGCGTGGTCAGCCTGCCCGTGGTCAGCCTGCGACGCCGCCTGCTGGCCGAGTTCGTCGGCTGCCTGTTTCTCGCCGCGGCGGTCGTCGGGTCGGGCATCGCCGCACAGACCCTGTCGCCGGGTGATGTCGGCCTGCAGCTCACCGAGAACGCAATCGCGACCGCCTTCGCGCTGTTCGTTCTGATCGCCGTGCTGGCGCCGATCAGCGGCGCCCACTTCAACCCGATCATCTCGATCGTCGATGCGTCGCTCGGGCGTCGTCCATGGCGCGAGGTGCCGGGCTATGCAGCAGTGCAGGTGGTCGGATGCGCGGCGGGCGTGATGCTCGCGAACGTCATGTTCGGGCATCCATTGGTCTCCATCAGCGAGAAGGCGCGCCTGTCGCCGGCGCATTGGCTTGCCGAAGTCGTCGCGACCGCGGGTCTCGTGATGGTGGTCTTCGTGCTTGTGCGATTTGGACGGGAGCGCCTGGCCCCGGCCGCCGTCGCGGCGTACATCGGCGCCGCGTATCTGTTCACGAGCTCGACAAGCTTCGCGAATCCGGCCATCACGGCGGGCCGCATCTTGAGCAACACCTTCGCGGGGATCGACCCCGTCTCGGCGGCAGGGTTCATCGTGGCGCAACTCGTGGGAGGAGTGGCGGGATTTCTCCTTGTCAGGGCGCTCGCGCCGGCGCAGACTCATGCTCCCGTTCTCGACCAGGAAGGCGCCAACTCATGACTGTCACCGTCCGCACCATGACCGCAGCCGACTGGCCGGATGTCGAACGCATCTACCGCGAGGGCATCGCCACCGGCAACGCCACCTTCGAGGCCTCGCCACCCAGCTGGGAGGAGTTCGACCGCGAGAAGGTCGCCGAGCCCCGGCTGGTGGCCGTCGAGGACGGCGCGGTCGTCGGCTGGGCCGCAGCCGGCCGCGTCTCGTCGCGCTGCGTGTACGAGGGAGTGCTCGAGCACTCGGTCTACGTCGCCGAGGCGGCGCGCGGGCACGGCGTCGGGCGAGTTCTGCTCGACGCCTTCTTGCGGGCTGCCGAGGCGGCCGAGGTGTGGACCGTGCAATCCGGGGTCTTCCCCGAGAACGAGCCCAGCCTGGCGCTGCACCGCGAACTCGGGTTCCGCACCGTCGGCACGCGCGAGCGCGTCGGCAAGATGGGCTACGGGCCGTACGCCGGCGAGTGGCGCGACGTCGTGATGATCGAGCGGCGCAGCGCGCTCGTCGGGGTCGAATGAGGCGGCGCCCAATGACGGCGTCCTGGCGGACGCGCCTGAGCGCGCTTAGCCTCAAACCATGACCCCGGCAATCCACCACACCGTTCTCGCGGTTCGCGACCTCGAGCAGAGCCTACGTTTCTACCGCGACGGCATCGGCCTCGAGGTGCTGCAGGATCGCACCGTCGAGGGCGACTGGCCCGGCCTGTTCGGTGCGCCGAGCCGCTCGCTGCACGTCGTGTTCCTCGGTGATTCGGCCACGCCCGACGTGTACTCGGGCGTGCTCGAGTTGAACGCGTTCGATTCGCAGCTCGGCCCGGCGCCCGCTGAACAGGCTCACTACGGGTTGACGATCATCTCGTACTTCGTCGACGTCGAAGCAACCCTCTCGCGCCTGGCGGAGTTGGGGTCGGGAGGCGAGCCCGCTCGGGTCGAACAGCAGACGCCGAATGGGACCATCACCATCGCGACCGTGCGAGATCCGGATGGCGTCACGGTGCTCCTGACACCGGGATCGATCACCCGCGCAACGACCTAGTCGTCTTCGCCGTCTTCGCCGTCATCGAATTCGCCGAACGCGTCGTCGATCTCGACATCGCTGTTCGCGGCGCGGTATTCGTCGATGTTCATCCAGGTGGTGGATGTCAGGTCGAGGTCTTCAGCGAGCTCTTCGAGTTGCGCCTCGGTCAGGCGGTCTTCGAAGAGGGTGCGCACGGCATCCAGGCTCGAGTGCTCGGTGACAGGCACGGCGTCGGCGTCATCGTTGTCGGGATCCGACAGCTGTTGATCGTCTGGGCTCATGTACTGCTCGAAGAACTCGTTCTCGAGCAGATCGATGTCGAACTCATCGCCGTCTTCATCCAAGTCGACCATGGTTCGACGATATGCCTCCGCGTGGGCCGGGCACTAGTGAATTGGGCGCGACATCTCTCGAGTCGAGATCACGGGACCAATGGCTCTCACGTCAGCACCCCGGAGCGATCAGTGTGGGCGGTATGGACGCACTGATCGTGTACGAATCGATGTTCGGAGCCACCCGCCAGATCGCCGAAGCGATAGCGCGTGGCATGAGGGCCGGGGCGACGGTGACGTTGGTCAACGTCAACGATGCCGGCCACAGCTTTCCGGTTGCGGATCTCGTGCTGGTCGGTGGTCCGACTCACGTGCACGGCATGAGCCGGCCCGCGACTCGCGACGAGGCCGCCGTGTGGGCCCACGACGCGGAGCGCCATCTGTCACTCGAGCCGGGCGCGCCGGGCATCGGGATCCGCGAATGGCTCGACGGTCTGACCGGCCCGTTCGGGCGCTTCCTCGCCTTCGACACCCGGGTCGACACCTCGCGGCTGCTGAGCGGATCGGCGGCGACCCATATCCAGAAGGCATTGCGCCGCGCGGGTGGCGAGCCGGTCGCCGAGTCGGAGAGCTTCTTGGTGCACGACAACGAGTTGGAAGCCGGCGAACTGGCGAGGGCCGAGGCCCTGGGCGCGAGCCTGGTGGCGCGGACTGCCACAGCTGGGGTCTGACGGCCTTCAGCGCTGCAGCCAGGCGAGAACCGCCAGGACCCGCCGATGGTCTTCGCCCGAGTCTTCGAGCCCGAGCTTGCCGAAGATCGAGGTCACGTTCTTCTCGACGGCGCCGATGCCGATGAAGAGCTGCGCGGCGATCGCGGCGTTGGTGCGCCCCTCCGCCATGAGCTGCAAGACCTCGCGTTCGCGAGGCGTGAGGCTCGCCAGCGGGTCGTGCCGCCGGCCGATCAGCTGGGCGACGACCTCCGGATCGAGCACCGTGCCACCGTCGGCGATCCGGTCGAGAGCATCCGCCAGCTCGGCAAGCGAGGCGACGCGGTCTTTCAGGAGGTAGCCGACTCCCCCGGTGCCCGAACCGAGCAGTTCCTGGGCGTATGCGACCTCGACATACTGCGACAGCAACAGGATGCCGGTGCCCGGCAGCAGCGTCCGCAGCGCGATCGCGGCGCGCACGCCCTCGTCGCGAAAGGTGGGCGGCATCCGCACGTCGAGGACCGCCAGGTCGGGTGCGAGCTGCGGCGCTGCTGCCAGGAGTGCTTCGGCGTCGCCATAGGCGCCGACGACCTCATGGCCTGCCTCGGTCAGCACGCGAACGAGGCCCTCACGCAGGAGCACCGAGTCATCGGCGACCACCACGCGCTTGCTCGTCACAGGGGCAAGCCTAGGAGGGCGGCTCACGCTGGTGACGTCGGCGTGATGAGGCTCTCATCTTGGCCCCTCCTTCACCGGATTTGTGTTCGATTCTTGTGCACAGATTGGGTTGCATGACTAGAATCTCTGTTCCCATCGTGGGAGAATGTGTTCATGCCCAGCACCGTGATGCACCGCCTGGAGGTCCCCGACCTCGACGGCATCTCGAGCGCCACAGACGGCGAGCTGATCGAGGTGATGCGGGCGTGGGCGCAGGCGCGACGCGAAGTGGATGCTGGCCTGGCAGCCCTGGCCGGTGAGGTCGCCGCCCGGTCAACGCTCGAGCTCGGTTACAGCGGGTTGGCGCAACGTGCCGGGGCTCGCACCGCCGACGTCCTGGTATCGCAGCTGACCGGTACCACCGGCGCTGAAGCCCGAACGATCACGACCGTGGGCACCATGTTGAACGCACCGGCGCCCTGGTTGAGCGAGGTCGCGGGGCGGGTTTGTTCCGGTGACGTATCGGTCGGGGCCGCGGCGGCGATCCAGACCGGACTCGGGTCGCCCTCGCCGACGGTCGCCGCCGACGACCTCGCAGACGCCGCCCACTCACTGCTGACCGAGTCGCCCGGGTTGCCACCGGAGAAGGTCGCTCGGCGTGCTCGGGAGCTGCGTGATGAACTCGACGAAACCGGTGTCGCCGACCGTGAAGCGTTGCTGCGTGAGAAGCGATTCCTGCGGCTGATCCCGCAATCCGACGGGATGACGAAACTGATCGGCCTGCTCGACCCGGAATCCGCGGCGCTGGTCACCGATGCCGTCGACGCGGTCACCTCACCGCGACGCGGTGGACCGCGCTTCGTCGACCCCGACACGGCGGCCCGAGCCGACGCGATCATCAACGACCCGCGCAGCACTGAACAACTGGCCATCGACGCCCTCGTTCAGATGGTCCGCATCGCCGCAACCGCCGATACGGGCCATGTGTTCGGGGTGCGGCAACCCGCCGTTCGGGTGCACGTCACGGCCACCGACCTCGAGCGAGGCGCGGGGATCGCGCACCTCGAAGGGCAAACCACCGCCATCTCCGTCGCCACCGCGCAACGCATCGCCTGCACCGACGGTGCCATCAGCATCGCATTCGACGACACCGGCACCCCCTTGCGGCTCGGACGACACAAACGCACCTTCACCGACAAGCAGAAGCTCGTCCTCGCCGCCATCTGGGGCGGATGCGCCCACCCCGACTGCGATCGTCCACCCTTGTGGACCGAAGCCCACCACATCAACGAATGGCATCGGGATCACGGCGCTACCGATGTCGACGACGGCATCCTGCTCTGCCGACACCACCACCTGATGATCCACAACAACCACTGGAACATCCAACGCACCGGAACGAGCTACGAACTCCTCCCACCACCAGGCGACCCACTCCACCCGCAGACGATTCCGCTCACCCCCAAGAACCCCATCCACCGGCGCGCCCGCGCGAGGGCGGCGCAGCGCGCGGGCGCGCTCGGCTAGGAGCGCGGCTTCCGCGGGGCAGGCGATGCACCCGGCTTCTGGGAAGTGGCGGGCTTGCGCGAATCAGTCGGCTTGCGCGAGGCCGACGACGGGGTCGCGGGGATCGCGGGGCCGGCCGCCGAGGTGGACGAGGAGCCGGTCGCCGGGCTGGTTGTCGGGACGGTCGTCGGGCCGGTTGCGGAGCCAGCCACCGAAGAGACGGATGTCGCAGTCGCCGGCGCGGAATCTCCGAACGGCAGCTGAGCGATCACAACTGTCGGCCCACCGACAGGACTATTCACAGTGAGGATGCCGCCCAATCCGTGCACACGCTCCTCGAGACCGGCGATTCCGTGGCCGGGCAACGTTGCCGCCCCGCCGACACCGTCATCCGAGACCGTGAGGTCGAGCCAGCGATCGCCCTCGGGCTCATTCCGCACCCAGACCCGCAATGTCACGTTCTTCGCGCCCGAATGCTTCTCGGCATTCGTCACGGCCTCCGCCGCAAGGAAGTAGGCATTGCGCTCCAACTCGGCCGGCAAAGCCGCATCTTCAGGTACCTCGGCGACGAACTTCACCGGGATGCTCGATCGCGCGGCCATGGAGTCCAGTGCGGCGACCAGACCGCGGTCGAGCAACAGGGGCGGAGCGAATCCACGCGAGAGGGCACGCAGTTCCTCCAGCGCATCCTTCGACTGCTGCATCGCCTCGCCGAGCAGAGTGCGGGCGGCGGCGGGATCGGCATCCAATTGGCGCTCGGCGGCGGCGAGATCCATCTGCAGACGCACCAGCCGCTGCTGCGGACCGTCGTGGATGTCGCGCTCGAGCCGGCGCAGCGCGGTGCCCTCGGCTGCAACCGCTGCGGTGCGCGACGACGACAGCGTTGCGACCTCGCGGCTGAGCGCCTCGCTGCGGAACGCACCCAGCATCCCCTTGGCGACCAGCCAATGCAGCGACACGAGGCCCCGCGTGACGAATGGCAACGTCGCCAAGAAGATGAGGCCGACGATCAGATAGCTGACGGTGTCGACCACCCGCGGATCGGCATTGCCGACAGGGAATCCGATGTGCACCAGCAGCCAGTGCGCGGGATAGACCGGATTGCTCGGCTGCGGAAGGAAGATCTGCCAGAACCAGTAGGTCACGCCGCCGAGAGCCGTCCCGACCCAGCTGATCATGATCGACCAGGTGACTGTCGACACGACGAAGTCGATCAAGCCGGCCCACAGCAGATAGAGCCAGTAGTGCCCGTTGCCGAGCAGAGCTCGCAGCCACCCGAAGAAGCCATTGCGAGCCCGGGGATCCTGCCAATCGGGTGCCGTCACCTGCGGCCGGCCGACCCAGCGCAGCAGGGCCAGCTCGAGCGTGCCAAAACCGCGCGCAACGTACAGCCCGGCGATGAGCAGGATCAGTCCGATGAAGAACGTGATGAGTGTGCCGATCCCCGCGTTGAACAGCGCCAACGTGACGCCGAATGCGACGGTCGCCAGTGGGAAGGCGATGAAGAGATAGCCGAGCTCGCGCGGCACGCTCGTCCACAACCGCAGGTAGAGCGGGCGGTCGTGCTGCGGGAGGGATGCCGCGGGCGCGGTGTCAGTGGTGGTCATGGTTCTCGTCCTCCATTGTGGTGGTCGTCGGGATCTTGGTACCCGGCTCGACGACGAGGAACTGACCCATCATCCCGTCGTCCTCGTGACGCAACAGGTGGCAGTGGTACATGTAGGGGTGCTTCGGGTCGGCGTAGTCGGTGAACCTCAGCACGATGCGATAGCTCGTGTTCGGCCGTAGGTAGAGGGTGTCCTTCCAACCGCTCAGTTCGGGCGGTGGGGGTGCGCCGCCGACCTCGAGCACTTGGAACTGCTCGTCGTGCACGTGAAAGCTGTGCGGCAACCCCATGTCATTGCGAACGTTCCAGATCTCGGTGTCGCCGAGCCTGACGACCTCGTCGACGCGGCTCATCTCCATGTCGTGACCGTTGATCTCGGTGCCGTCCATCGAGAAGTTGCGTTCGCGGCTCGCCGCGCTGGCGTGCAGCCGCTCGACCGCGACCAGGTGCGGAGGCACTTCGCCGACGTGGGTCAACCTCGTCGCAGCCCTGAGCTGCAACACATCGAACTGATCGGACCCACCCGACGATCCGCCGAACGCCGCCGCGGGACCGGCGGTTCCGAGGTCGGGCTTGCGCGACTGCAGCACGACCCGTTCTCCCGGCGACATCGTCACCAGGATCTCGGCCCGCTCGCCCGGTGACAGTTGGATGTGGTCCAGCGTCACCGGGGCGTCCAGCAGTCCCCCATCGCTGGCGATCATCGCGAACGACTGCCCACCCGAGAGAGCGAAGTCGTAGACGCGCGCAGGCGACGCATTCAACAGGCGCAAGCGGACGACATCCGTGCGGATATCGAAATAGGGATGCATGGTGCCGTCGACCAGCAGCTGATCGCCGAGAGCACCGACGAAACCCCCGTCGCGTTGCACGAGCCGGTTCTGGGCGTCGAACGCGACGTCTTGCACGATCACCGGCACGTCGTCGACACCGTAGTTGCGCGGTAGCGGCAGCGCCTGCTCGGCAGGGTCGTCGAGGATGAACATCCCAGCCAGCCCCCTGGCCACCTGGCCCGCCGTCGCGCCGTGCGGATGCGGGTGATACCAGAGCGTCGCAGCCGGTTGATCGATCGTCCACGCGGGATCGCGTTCGGCGCCCGGGGCAATCGGCTGGTGCGGACCCCCATCGGCGATCGCGGGCAGGTGCATGCCGTGCCAGTGCAGAGTGGTGGTTGCGGCCAGCCGGTTGTGCACCCGCACCTCGACCTTTTCGCCGTCGAGCGCGCGGAGGGTCGGCCCCAGATAGGCGCCGTTGTATCCGGCCGTGGGCGTCGCCGCCCCTGGAAGGAACCGGCTCGTGCCTTCGTCGGCAGTGAGGTCGTAGACCCGGGTGCCGTCGGCGGCGACCGTCGAGGTCGCAAGCGGTGGCACGTTCAGCGGATGGGTGAAGCGGATCGCACCGATCGTCGAGACCGAGGCCGCCTCGGTGCATCCGCTCAGCAGCAGGGTCGCTCCGACGGCGGTCGTCGCGAGCACAGCGAGACTCGCTATGACTGCGCGAGGACGTCGAACTCGGGGCATGGATCCAGCGTCGCCAGTGTCGAAGTGGCTCGGCATCCGGCAGACCGACCGCGGCGGGTGGGGCTAACCCCCGCCCGCGCTGAGACAGATCCCGCCGTCTCTCGGTAGCGTTGATGCATGCGTCCCGCTCAAGCGAAAATCATCGCCACCTTGAACGTGCAGCCAACCATCGACCCGGCGACCGAGATCGAGCGCCGGATCGAATTCTTGGTGGACTACCTCACCGTCACCGGCGCCGAGGGGCTGGTGCTGGGCATCAGCGGCGGCCAGGACTCAACCCTGGCCGGACGACTGTGCCAGCTCGCCGTCGAACGGCTGACCGCATCCGGAACGTCCGTCCAGTTCTTCGCCATGCGACTGCCGCACGCGGTGCAGGCCGACGAAGAGGATGCTCAACTCGCGCTCAGCTTCATCCAGCCCTCCCAGGCCATGATCTTCGACATCAAGCGCGCAGTCGACGGGTTCCAGGCCGAATACGGCGATCGGTTCGACGAGCCGATGCTCGACTTCACGAAGGGCAACGTGAAGGCGCGCGCCCGCATGATCGCGCAGTACGCGATCGCCGGTCAGAACCGGATGCTGGTGGTGGGCACCGATCACGCCGCCGAGGCCGTGACGGGGTTCTTCACCAAGTTCGGCGACGGCGGAGCCGACATCCTGCCCCTCAGCGGCCTCACCAAACGCCAAGGCCGTGCCCTGCTCGAGCACCTCGGCGCGCCCCCACGGCTGTACCTCAAAGCGCCGACCGCCGACCTGCTCGACGAGAACCCCGGCCAAACCGACGAGGCGAATCTCGGGCTCAGCTATCAGGACATCGACGACTACCTCGAGGGCCGCGAGGTTCCGGATGAGGTGGCGTCGGCCATCGAGGCCCGTTACCTCGCCACCGAGCACAAGCGCGCCGCGCCGGTGACCCCGTTCGACCGCTGGTGGCGGAGCGAAGCCGACCCCTGGGCGTTGTGACGGTGCGTAGGGTTACCGTCGCGCCATGAGCCTCGCGTCCCCCAGACGGGGGACTCGCGCCCCGCGGACGGGGGGTCTACTGTGAGCGCGAGTCGAAACCCGAATCCCCCTCAGCGGCTCATCTCTCTCAGCAGGAGTTCCCCCATGAACAGCAGTACCGTCGTCAACCCGACCACTTCGGCAGCGCCCGCCGGTTGGTACAACGATCCGCTCGGTATCCCCCAGCTCCGCTGGTGGAACGGCATCGGCTGGACCAACCACGTGCAAGAGAATCGTGCCGAATTCCAGTCGTGGAGCGGCCAATCCGTCTCGGTGGCCTAGGAGCCGATTCGGGGAGCCTGCCGGGTTCTCAGCCCCGGGAGGCCCACTCCCCGTAGGTCCATTCCCCCGCGACCATGGTCGCGTGCACGGGCATGTGCCGCAGTTGTTCGCCGTCGACGTCCACTGGATTCCGGTCGGTGATCACCAGGTCAGCAGGGCCACCAACGGCGAGTTGGCGCTCGCCACCCCATGAGGCGCTCAGCGCCGCGTCGATCGGCAGCGCCTGCTCGGGATGCCACGGCTCGCAACCGTCGCGACTTCGTGACACCGCCGCCGCGATCGTCACCCAGGGGTCGAGAGGCGCCACTGGAGCATCGGACCCGAGTGCGAGCTCGGCGCCGGCCTCCCACAGCGCCCGATAGGCGAACGCCCGGCCGGTGCGTCCTGCCCAGTAGTGGTCGGCGACATCGCGATCGTCCATGGCGTGCTCGGGTTGCACACTCGCCCGCACCCCCAGCGCCGCGAACCGGGGCAGGTCGGCGAGCGCGACCAGTTGGGCGTGCTCGATGCTTCCACCGACAGCAGCGAGATCGGCCGGCAAGGGGCCGAGTGCCTCGAAGGTGTCGAGTGCGAGAGTCGTCGCGCGGTCGCCGATGGCATGGATGGCAGGAAGCAACCCCCGCGCCAGTGCGGCCCGCGCGAGGCCGAGCAGCTCGTCGGCGGGATGGATCGCGAGGCCCGCGGCATCCGGACCCGACAGTCCCGGGTAGTCGTCGTAGCACCACGCCGTCCGAGTGTTGAGCGAGCCGTCGGAGAACAGCTTGAACGGACCGCCGACCAGCATCCCGCCCGTGCCGGGCACCACCTGGCCGGTGCGGATGCCGGCGGCGGCCACGCGATCGAGGTCATCCGGGTAGACGCCGGCGCGCACTCGAAGGCCGCGGAATCCCGCGCCGAACCGCCGCTGCCACGAGGCGATCGCCCCGCTCATCTCGAGATCCACGATGCCGACCACGCCGCGCGACGCCGCGGTGGCCGCAGTCTCGAGCACCCACGCGTCGAGGTGCGCGTCGGGCACCACGCTCAGCCTGACGTTGAGATCGAAGGCATCCTTCTCGCGCAGCAGCCACGCGTCGGCCGGCAGACCGAGCAGGCGCTGGGCCGCGGCGTTGATCCACATGCAGTGCACGTCTCCGCTGACGAGCGCGACCGGAACATCGCCGAACTCGAGCAGCTCGGGGGTGGGCTGGTCGGGCCACAGACCATCGCGGAAGCCCTGGCCGATCAGCACGGTGCCCGCCTCCGGAGGATGCTGCGCCACCTCGTTGCGCACGAGCGCGGCCGTTTCGGCCGCCGACCCCGCGCCGCTCACGTCGAGTCGGCGCGACACCAGCGTCCACTGGCCGAAGTGGACGTGCGAATCCCACAGACCGGGCCCGACCCAGCGGCCGTCGAGGTCGAGCTCTTCGACCGGTTTCGATCCGCGAGCCCACGGCTCGCTGCTCAACCAGCGAATGGTGCCGTTCTCGATCAGGAGATCGACGACGGTGCCGTCGTACCGGCGGGCGTTGCGAAGGAGGGTGCTCACTCGGGCGACTCAGGCGACTCAGGCGACTCGGGCCGCTCGACCTCGACCCGCTGCATCTCCTCGGCAAGACCCGGATGCGCGTACGGCCCGCCGCCGCGCAGCGCGTCGATGATCGTGGCGCGCACCTCGGGCAACTTGTTCTGGCTGAGCTTGAGGCGCGCATCGATCCGTTCGACGCGGATACGGAGCCCGACCGTCCCCTTGGCGATCCGGCGCGCCCTCACCTCGTCGTAGTCCAGCGACACCGGCTGCGGCATGGGCGCCTCGAAGTGGTCGACCAAGCGCTGCAGGATCGTGAAGTTCTCGTCGTCCGAGAGGATCTCGGGCGTTCCGTACAGGTGCGCGGTCACGTGGTTCCAGGTCGGCACGAAATCACCCTCCGCATACCAGCCCGGCGAGATGTAGCCGTGCGGTCCCTGCGCGATCACGAGCATCTCGTGCTGCCCGAGCTCGTGCAGTTGCTCGTCGGGGCGGCCGAAATGGCTCACGATCGAGATCCCGTCGGCGTCCTCTTCGAGGAGGGTGGCGTAGTGCGAGGCGATGAGACCGTTCGAGGTGTTCGAGACGTAGGTCATCCACGGGTTCTCACGGATGAGGCGCTTGACCTCCTCCTCATCGGTGGTCGTGTACGCCGGCGTCTTTCTCATGCGTGGTCCCTCACGCCTGGTCCACTGGGCACCAGTACAGCTTGCGCCCGCCGAGCTCCTGCATCAGGATCGGCGTCCCGCAGACCCGGCAGGGCTCGCCGGTTCGGTGATACACCCAGTGCCGATCGGCGCGCGACGCCAGCGCCTTCTGGTAGTCGTCGGCCGAAAGGTCGTCCATGGTCAGCATCTGGCCGGTGTCGACGCCGATGTTCAGCAGCTTCACCCAGTCGCGCCAGAGCTCGCGCACCACCTCTTCGCGCACCTCCTTGCCGGGGGTGAAGGGATTCTGGCGGGCGCGGAACAGCATCTCGGCCCGGTAGACGTTGCCGATGCCACTGACCACCGCCTGATCCATCAGCAGAAGCGCGATCGGGGTCGGTTTCTTGCGCACGGCAGACACGAACCGCTCTTCACCCACGGCCGGATCGCCGACCAGCGGGTCGGGGCCGAGCTTGGCGATGGTGGCATCCACCTGCTCGGGGGTCTGCACCTCGCAGGCAGTCGGCCCGCGCAAGTCGGCCACCGCCCGATCGGTCAGCAGCCGCACCCGCACGGCGCCGATCGGCCCGGGCGGAAAGCTCTCGATGTCGTCTTCGAGCTTCTCCTGCTCGCTCATGCGAAGGCGGGTGAGGCGCGGGGCGCCCATCGAGCTGAGCGAATCCTCGTGCGCGGCGAGGTCGGTGCCGCGCATGTTGGTCTGACCCATGCGGCCATTGGCGGATGCCGTGGTGGCGTCAACGGTGATGTCACCCGCGAAGTCCCAGGCCCCGTAGATGCCCAGGTGCACCCGCAACCACAAGCCGTGGTCGAACTCGAGGAACATCTGCTTGCCGACCGCCTCGGAGCGCACGATCTCGTGGCCGTCGAGTTGGGCGGCTCCTGCTGCGAAGCGGCCCTGCGGAGACGTCACGGCCACCGGGGTGTGCTCGAAATGCCGCTCGAACTGCCGGGCGATGCGATGGACGGAATGGCCCTCGGGCATCAGTCGTCGATCTCGTGCCCGGCGATCTTGCCGGTGTTCTCGTACTCGGCGAGTTGGGCGATCCGGCGCGCGTGCCGCTCCTCGCCGCTGAACGGCTCGGCCAGGAACGCGTCGATCAGCGCGATCGCCACCTCGAGCGAGTGCTGGCGGGCTCCGATCGCGATCAGGTTGGCATCGTTGTGCTGGCGTGCGAGCAGGGCGGTGTCGTGGTTCCAGACCAGTGCGGCGCGCGCACCCTTCACCTTGTTGGCCGCGATCTGCTCGCCGTTGCCCGAGCCGCCGAACACGACACCGAGGGTCTGGATGCCGGCTGCCTGATCTCGCACGACCGCGAGCGCCGTGTTGATGCAGAAGCTCGGGTAGTCGTCGAGCGGGTCGAGGGTCTTCGGGCCGTGGTCGACGACCTCGTGGCCCGAGTCGCGCAGATGCTGCTGAAGGTGCTGACTGAAGTCGAGGCCGGCGTGATCGGTGCCGATGTGAACGCGCATGAAACTCAGGCTAGCGGTGCCGCCGGAGGCATCCAGAAGCCGACGGTGTGCAGCAAGGTGCTCTCGGCGTCCGCACCGTCGGGCACCGGCTGGGGGGCCGGGAAGACCCCGATGGCGCGCCAGTCCGCGAGGTGCGGAATGACCCATTCGTTCATCCCGTCGACCACCCCGGTGGGCAGCGAGTAGTCGATGCCGACCAGGCGCGCGATCATCCAGGCCTGGAATGCGCGGTAGACCGCGATATGGATGAAGCCTTCGTGAAGCGGGTAGTCGCCGTAGGTGAAATGCGCCGTGGTGCCGTCGATGTCGAGGAACTCGCTGAGCGCCGCCTGTTCGGCCGCCAGGTTCAGAGCCAGGTAGTTGCCGATCGGATCATCGCCGAGCAGATCGCCCTTCCACCGGTCGCCGACCTCGTCGATCGTCTTGCCCGCCAGGAGGTCGGGCACCCACGCCTCATCCATGGCGTGCAGGGCGAGGATGTCACGCAGCGTCGAAACCGGTGCGCGCGACCAATCGGCCGGGACCGGATGGTCGAGGTCGGCGGGTGTGAGGCGGCTGACGACCTCGCGCATCGCGCCGTCTGATGCCAGGAACAGATCGCGTGTCTCCATGCGAACACAGTAAGCGTGGCCACTGTCTTGCGGCCCGCGTCTTGAGGGCGGGGTCTTGCGGCCCGCGTCTTGAGGGCGGGGTCTTGTCGAGGCGCCTTGTCTCCAGCCTCGGGCGGGAGGATGATGAAGTGACATCGTGAGGCAAGCGAGGTCGATCATGCACAGAGCCCTTCACACCCGGGCCAGCGCCGTTCCCGAACTGGTTCCGACCCTGTCGGCCGGACACCACCGTTCTCCGCGCACCGGCGCCTGCTTCATGGAGTTCGCGTCGTTCCTAGCGGGCGAACGCTGGAGCGATCACCCGAATTGCACCGATCCGACTCTCGCCACCCTCGCGCGCGCGGTCAATGACACCGTGCGCGACAGCCGTCGAGGCGAACTGGTGGGCGACATCCCGCGCGTGATCGGTCTGCGCGGCGACGAACTGCGCCTCGGGCTGGTGGTCGCGCTCCGCGCCGCCACCGCGGCGCTGCCGGTCGCCAGCATGGAGCGGCAGCGGGCGCTCGCGGTCGGGATCATCGCCACCACAGACGCCTTGGCAGAACTCGGCATCAACCGTCCCCGCGCGCAGGCCGACGCCGAGAACGCGCTCGCCGAGGTTCCGGATGCCGCGATCTGGGCCCACAAGCACCTCGCCGAATGGCGTGCCCGCCCCGGCGATCTGGCGCGCCACGGCTGCGGAGCCATCGTGCGCACGGCCGCCTTGGGCGTCGCGCAGGCGTGCATCGACGACCCCGACACCCTGCTGGTAGCGATGCTGCATGCGGCGATCGAGGATGCTGAGGTGTTTCTCGGCCGCACGACTCACGGTATTGACGCTCACGCCGCTCTCCCGAAGGTTGCGATGCCTGAACAGGTGCTTGCTGCGGCGCGACGCTGAGCGCGTCGCGCCTAATAGGGTTGACGACGGACACAATCCGTCGTTCCACCCTGTCGCAGCTAAAGGAGTTGCCGCGTGCCCGGAGAGAATCTCACCCGACTCGAAGCCCAGGAGCGCAAAGCGATCCTGTCTGTGGAGTCCTATGTCGTCGACCTCGACCTGACCACCGGAGCGGACACCTTCCGCTCGACGACCACGGTCACCTTCACGGCACAGGGCGGGACGACGACGTTCCTCGACGCCATCACAGCGAAGGTGCATTCGGTCACGGTCAACGGCACTGAAGTGGCCTCGGCGCCGGACGGCGACAACGTGCGCATCGCCCTCGAGGGCCTCGTCGAGCACAACACGGTCACGGTGGTGGCCGACTTCGCGTACACGAACACCGGCGAAGGCCTGCACCGCTTCGTCGACCCGGTCGACGGCGAGGTCTATCTCTACTCGCAGTTCGAGGTTCCCGACAGCCGCCGCGTCTTCGCCGTGTTCGAGCAGCCCGACCTCAAGGCGACCTTCCAGTTCACCGTGGCCGCTCCGGCGGGGTGGCAGATCGTCAGCAACTCGCCGACGCCGGAGCGCACCCAGACTCCCGACCAGAAGTCGGATGGCGTCGCCACCTGGGCGTTCGAAGCGACTCCCCGCATCTCGAGCTACATCACCGCGCTCGTCGCGGGCCCGTACCAGTCGGTGCACTCCGAGCTGACCAGTTCGAGCGGACGCGTCATCCCCCTCGGCCTGTATGCCCGCGCCTCGCTGTTCGAGCACCTCGACAGCGACTACATCTTCGACATCACCCGCAAGGGCTTCGCATACTACGAGGAGAAGTTCGGCTACCCGTATCCCTTCGCCAAGTACGACCAGCTGTTCGTGCCCGAGTTCAACGCGGGAGCCATGGAGAACGCCGGCGCGGTGACCTTCACCGAGACCTACGTGTTCCGCTCGAAGGTGACCGATGCGATCAAGGAGCGCCGGGTCGTCACGATCCTGCACGAGCTCGCACACATGTGGTTCGGCGACCTGGTGACCATGAAGTGGTGGAACGATCTGTGGCTGAACGAGTCGTTCGCCGAGTGGGCATCCACGATCGCGACCGCCGAGGCCACCGAGTGGACCGAGGCCTGGGCGACCTTCCAGTCGATGGAGAAGAGCTGGGCATACCAGCAGGATCAGCTGCCGTCGACCCATCCCATCGTGGCGACGATCAACGACCTCGAAGACGTGCAGGTCAACTTCGACGGCATCACCTACGCCAAGGGCGGCTCGGTGCTCAAGCAGCTGGCAGCCTGGGTCGGCATCGAGGAGTTCTTCGCCGGCGTCGGCAACTACTTCGTCAAGCACGAGTACGAGAACACCGAGTTGGTCGACCTGCTCGCCGAGCTGGAGCTCACGAGCGGGCGCGACCTCTCGGGCTGGGCCGCCAAGTGGCTCGAGACCGCCGGGGTCAACACGCTCGCGCCGCGCATCGAGTCGGACGCGAACGGGACGATCACCTCGTTCCGCATCCTGCAGACCGCGACCGATGAGCAGCCGACCATCCGGCCGCACCGGCTCGCGATCGGGTTCTACTCCAGCGAGGGCGGGGCCGGCGCGCCCGGAAGCGGCAAGCTGGTGCGCACCCACCGCGTCGAACTGGACCTGGCCGCCGAAGCCGCCACGGACATCCCGGAACTGGTCGGCCTGCCCCGCCCCGAGCTGGTGCTGCTGAACGACGACGACCTGGCCTATGCCAAGATCCGCATGGATGACGCCAGCCTCTCGACAGCGATCGCACGCCTGGCCGACATCGACGACCCGCTTGCGAGGGCCCTGGTCTGGGGATCGGCCTGGGACTCCACGCGCGACGCCGAGGTGCCCGCGCACGACTACATCGATCTGGTGCTGGGCAACATCGCCCAGGAGTCGGAGTCGACCACGATCCGGCTCACCCTCACCCAGCTGCTGCAGGCGGCGCGCAGCTACGTGGCCCCCGAGCACCGGGATGCCGCGATCGAACGAGTCGGCGACGCCCTGTGGCTCCTCGCCCAGACGGCGGAGGCCGGGTCGGACGCGCAGTTCCAGTTCGTCAAGTTCTTCGCCGCGATCCCGTCGACCGCCGAACATGCGACGGCGCTGCAGGGTCTGCTCGATGGAACGGTCTCGCTGCCCGGGCTCGAGATCGACACCGATCTGGCCTGGGAGGTGCTCGAGGGCCTGGTGCTTCTCGGCGAGGCCGGTGAACCTGAGATCGCCGCGGCGCTCGCGAACGACAACACCGCAAACGGCCAGCAGGCCGCGGCTCGCTCGCGCGCGGCGATCCCGACGCTCGAGGGCAAGAAGGCGGCGCTCACGGCAGCCCTGACCGACACCAGCATCCCGAACACCACCCTGCGCAGCATGGGCGTCGGTTATGGGCACGTGAACGACCCGGCAGTGCTGGAGTCGCTGGTCGCGCCCTACTTCGACGCCCTGACCACGGTGTGGAAGGAACGCAGCTACAAGATCGCCGAGTACACGGTGCTGGGCTTCTACCCGGCGTCGCTCGCCTCGCAGCAACTGGTGGATGCCACGAACGCCTGGCTCGAGGCGAATCCCGGCATCCCGGCCCTGCGCCGGCTGGTGATCGAGCGCCGGGCCGCGGTCGAACGCGCGATCGCCGTGCAGGCGCGCGACCGGAACTGACCATGACCGTGGTGGACCTCGAGAGCGCCCGCGCCGCGTTTGCGGCGGTGGGCGTCGTGGTCGCCGCCGCGACCTCCAATGCGTGGGAGGACTTCCTGCGCAGCGTCGCGGCGTTCCTGAATGGGCCGTGGGGCAGGCCGGTGTCGGTGCTGCTGATCCTCCTCGTCGCGTTCCTGATTCGGGTGATCCTGCAGTTCGTGATCCGGCGCGTGGTCAGCCGCGTGGTGAACGGGGCGAAGCGCATCGAGAATCGCGACGAGTCGCGCTCGTCGCCGGTCGCCGCCGTGCGGATCGTGCAGCGCACCAAGGCGCTCGGCGGCGTGCTCAGCAGCGCGGTCACCACTGTGATCGTCATCGTCACGATCGTGCTGGTCATCGCGACGGTCTCGCCCGCCGCGAGCGGGGCGTTCTCGCTGATCACCGCTGCGCTCGGCGCCGGGCTCGGTTTCGGCGCCCAGAACATCGTCAAAGACGTGCTCAACGGGCTGGCGATGGTCGGCGAGGATCAGCTCGGCGTGGGCGACGTGGTCGACACCGGGTTCGCGACCGGCGTTGTCGAGCAGGTCGGGATCCGGATCACCCGGCTGCGCGACGTGAACGGCACGCTCTGGTACGTGCGCAACGGCGAGATCCTGCGGCTGGGCAACCTCTCGCAGGGCTGGTCGCGCGTGATCATCGACCTGGCCGTTCCCTACGACGCCGACATCGAGGCCGTGCAGCAGTCCATGCTCGAGACCGCGACCGCCATGCAGCAGGACGAGCGCTGGAAGCCGGTCATCCTGGAGCGCCCCGAGGTGTGGGGCATCGAGTCGGTCTCGGCCGAAGCGATCGTGATCCGACTCGTGGTGAAGACGAAGGCGGGCGGCAAGGATGACGTGGCTCGCGAGCTCCGGGCCCGGTTGAAGAAGGCGCTCGACGCACTCGGGGTCAAGCTGCCGGCGCTCAACTCGATCATGCTCAACACCTTCGAGCGCGGCATCCAGACACCTCGCACGGCTGCCGCGCCGAAAGCGGCGGCCAAGGCGCCGAGGTCGTCGAAATGAGCGACCTCACGCTGCGGATGGGCGCTGGCGGTGAGCCCGTCGGCGGCAGCTTCTGGCAGGCGGTCGGCGGTCGCGCGACGTTCGAGAAGCTGGTGCGCGCCTTCTACGTCGGCGTTGCCGACGACCCGGTGCTGCTGCCGATGTATCCCGAGCAACCGGATCTCGAGGGCGCGATCCAGCGCCTGACCGGCTTTCTCGAGCAGTACTGGGGCGGCCCGGGCACCTACAGCGAGCAACGCGGGCACCCCCGGCTGCGGATGCGGCACCAACCGTTCGCCGTCACACCCGAGGCGCGCGACCACTGGCTGCAGCACATGCGCGCCGCGATCGACACGCTCGACCTGTCGCCGCTTCATGAGTCGATGCTCTGGGACTACCTGGAGCGCGCCGCGCACGCCATGGTGAACGCGGGCGGCTAGTCCCAACCCGGCCGGCCGGTGAAGACGCGCACGGCACTCATCCTTCCCGAGGAGATCTGGATCG
>Ga0207711_10001885_pt1 | contig 19115 bp, 15 predicted proteins | sample KBSS34metaG_FD_184401 | JGI IMG/M metagenome (GOLD analysis project Ga0207711, IMG submission 184401) | Switchgrass rhizosphere microbial communities from Kellogg Biological Station, Michigan, USA - KBS S3-4 metaG (SPAdes) (version 2) | ecosystem: Host-associated > Plants > Roots > Rhizosphere...
CAGGCGACAGGATCTACAGGCAGAATCTCCTGGGTATCTACTTCAACGTGGTCGAACAGCGGTTTAAGAAACCGATGATCGCCAAGGTCGAGGCAGATCTGCAGAAATTTGCCTCCGGCCCCGCGGTTAATCCCGGACAGCTCTCGGACACGGACGAACAAAACCTTGCAAAGAACTACGACCTTTTAAAGGCCTATCTAATGTTAACGAACGAGTTCAAGGCCAAGGCGGAGCCGTCACATCTCGCAAACACTTTGAAGAGCTATTGGGTGTCGGAATCCAAGGTCCCGGATAATCTGAATTTGACAGCCGTGGCCCAGCTTGATTTTTGGGCGAAGCAGGTCGACAGGGACTCGGACGATTTCAAGTTCCCGAGAGTTCAACCGAATGCGAAATTGGTTACAGACGTTCGCGAAAAACTGCGGGCGTTTCCGGCTTGGCAACGGTATTACCGCGGTCGGGTATCTGCTATCTCCAAGCAGATCGATGACACGGTCGGCTTGACCACGGCAAATGCTATTCTCGCCCGAAATGGTGCCGATACAAGTCTGCTTGATGGGACTTATGCCGTTCCGAGCGCCTTTACCCGAGCTGGTTATGAGCAGATGAAGGTCGCGATCGCTGAAGCCAACGTGAAGCTCGGCGAACCCGATTGGGTTATGGGTGATGCGGCCAAAAGTATTAACGCCCAAGTGGCGGACGTCTCAAAGGTCGAGGAGCAATACTATCGTGACTACGCTGATCATTGGAAAAACTTTATAAAAGGCATCAACGTCAAGACATATAAAAATAAGGACGATGCAGCTAATGCCCTGCAGACGTTCTCGTCGCCAAATTCGCCGATGAGGAGCCTGCTTGTTGAGGTCGCCAAGAATACCAATCTGTCCGCGAAAATCGACACCCTCAGTTGGTGGGACTGGATGAAGAGCTTCTTTAGTTCGGGCAGCGGTAGCAGTACGGAAGGAAATACGACCCCTGAAAAGGAATTTCGCCCTCTTTTTACGTTTGTTGGTGTTGGAACCAAAGATCAAAAGGGCAATCTGGACGTCGATAAATACCAGACATTGATAAATAATGTCTTCAAGAAACTGTTTCCCCTTTCTCAGAACGAGTTCCCCGCTATCGCTCAGCAAATGGCGAACGAGCAAGACCCGCTGGGGATTAGGCCGGCCGAAACAGGTATTTCGAACCTTGTGAAGAGCTTTAGTCAGACGACATCTTCGCAAGAGATTCAGACTCTCCTGGGCAAACCTCTTGGTAATCTGAAGGTTCTGCTGGGCGCAGACCAGAAACAGCAGATCGCCAAAGTTTGGGCAGACCAGGTGCTTCCGACGGCAAAAGATGCTGAGAAAGGCTATCCCTATGACGAGGGAGATGCCGAAGCTGATATTGCGAAACTAACAGCGTATCTGAACCCGAACGACGGAACATTCTCGAAGTTTTACAAGGATCGCCTAGAGAAATACTTTGAGGAATCCAATGGCCAGTTGAAAGTGAAGGACACGGCAGATATCAAAGACTTTACGCCTGAGTTCGTTGCTTACTTGAATAAGGTCATGGCACTTCGGAAAGCATTGTTCGGAACGAGTCCGACGCCGAAGTTCGAATACGAATTCAGCTTTGCGCCGGTAAGCGGGGGGGCCATCGTCGAAGTATCGATCGACGGCCAGACCCTCGATTCTGGCGGCACGAATTCTCTGAAGGGTGTGTTCCCTGCGCCGACAGGCTCAACCACTGGCGTCTCCCTGAAACTTGCTTCAGGGTCGACACCTGCCGGTCCAGCTCCGTCTAATGCGACTCCGTCCAAGCCGGCGTCGGGCAACGACACGTCGAACTTGTCGTTTGGCGGCACTTGGGGGCTTTTCCGGTTTGTCGATCGCGGAAAACCGCAGAAGCAGGCGACCGGCGAATACCTGTTGACCTACAGCGTTGGAGGCAAGGGTGTGTCGGCTAAGGTCAAGCCGAGCGGCGGCGATCTGTTTGATAAGACCATTTTCAGCAACGCGAAAGCACCGCAGACCTTGTTTAAGTAGTTAGCGAGAGTGAACGAGAGGCTCAATTTATGAATGATGCAAAACTACAGCTCGACAACGGAAACTTATCCGCCGCTATTGAATCGGCGATAAACCTGGTAAAGACCAACCCGACGAACGAGGCAGCCAGGATATTCTTATTTGAACTCTCGTGCTTTGCCGGCGATTGGGAAAGAGCTGAACGTCAGCTTGACGTAATAGGCCGCCAGGACACGAACGCCATGATAGGGTCAAAGATCTATCAGGGGAATTTCGCAGCCGAGCGCGACCGCATGAAATACTTCTCTGATGGTGTTGCTCCCGAATTTATGTCGCCTAAGCCTGCGTACCTTGACACCCTGATGGCGGCGAATAATCGCGTGCGCGAGGGGAATGTTGCCGAGGCCCGGCAGTTGCTCGATGAGGTTGAGGAAAGTCGTCCGGCTTTTAAGGTCTCCATCAATGGCGAGGGTTTTTCGGATTTTCGTGATTACAACGACTTGACGATGTGTGTTTTTGAGGTGCTTCTTCGCGGCAGCTATCTTTGGTTACCTTTTGAGCAGGTTCAGAAGATCGAGCTCTATAAACCGAAGACACTTCGCGATCTGTTCTGGGTCCACGCAAATGTTGAGATGGTCAACGGAACAACCGGGGAAATGTTCTTGCCTGCCCTGTATTCAGGTACTTGGAAAAGCTCTAACGACCAAGTCCGCCTGGGTCGGATGACGGACTGGCGGGAACTAGGTCCCGACACATATGCGGGTGAGGGCATGCGTATTTTCTGGATGGACGGGCGAGACAAATCTATCCTTGACATCGAGACGTTGGAATTCAACCACGAGACCGCCGAACAAGAGGCCGCTGCAGCCGAATAAGATTTTTGGTGATTTATTGGTGAAATTGGTCTAGAATGTAGCGAATTCAACAATTTTAAGCGCAATTTCACCTTTGTTAAAAGTACAAGGAGCTTTTTGATGAGCGAAGAGCTGCAACAACCAGCTGTAGTTGATCTTCCGGCTTTAACGCAACCTATACCAGGCGAAAACCCTTCTGGCCAGTATTTGCGTTATTCGGGGCTGTATGACGAGGTTGGCGAAGCCCGCCGTCGCGACGACGACGCCAATCAGGGCGTTTGGCAAACCGAACTCAAGGTCGCTAACTATCGCCGTGTCATCGAGCTTGTTACCCCTGCTCTAACAACCCAAACCAAGGATCTCCAGTTGACGGTCTGGCTTACCGAAGCCCTTATTAAGGAGTATGGCTTCGCGGGCCTCAGAGATGGACTCAAGCTTTTACAGGGACTCCAGGAGACTTTTTGGGATACCCTTCACCCTGAGATAGATGAAGGCGACATGGAAGGGAGGGCTAATGCTATTTCCTGGTTGGATGAACAAGGTATCTTTGCGGTAAAGAGCGCTCCTTATACGGGTGGTCTTGGGTATGGCTTCCAGGATTGGGAGGATTCTAAGACGTTTGACTACCCTGAAAGCTTTGACGGTATGGCGGTAGCCGAAATACAGAGGCTGGAGGACCTAAAGAAGACGGCTGAAGCCGGTCGTCGGGTCACGGCTGAAATGTGGAGAAAAGAGATCGCCGAAACTCGCCGGGCCGCTGTCGAAAAGGCTAATTTCGTCATAGAAGAATGTTTTACGGCTCTAGGTGATCTAAACCGGGTCATCGAAGAAAAATTCGACCGAAATCAAACGCCCGGCTTGAATACTCTCAAGAAGACCCTGGATGAAATCCATGAACAGGTAAAAAAACTTCTGGAAGCAAAAAGGGCCGAGGAACCTGATGCAGTCTATGACGATGCGACCGAGGGGGATGGTGCGGCCAGCGGCGATGGTACCGGCCGGACCGGCGGGGGCGCCGCGACGGGTGCCATACAAAATCGTCAGGACGCTCTAAAGCGACTGGCCGAAATAGCCGACTATTTTCAGCGGACTGAACCACATAGCCCAGTTTCGTATCTTGTTCAGCGGGGAGTGAAGTGGGGCAATATGCCGCTGGAAACCTGGCTGCAAGATGTGATCAAAGACGATTCGACGCTGTCCTCGCTTCGTCAGACACTGGGATTTAACACTGGAGGCGGTGAAAACCCGCAGGGCTGAAAGATTCTCTTAATAAGTTCTAATCAAGGTGAAAAATAGAGACATAATTTAAAAGCAAAGGAGATAAGTCAATGCCAAAGAAAGAAAGTCTGCAACACAAAATAGACCGAGTGAGGCCTCCGCGCGTTCAAATCACGTACGATGTCGAAACTGGCGGGGCCCTCGAATTAAAGGAATTACCCTTTGTGGTAGGGATCCTGGGAGATTTCGTCGGCAAGTCTGAGGAACCGCTTCCCGCCATAAAGAATCGAAAGTTTGTTGAGATCGACCCTGATAATTTCAATCAGGTACTCGCGGGCATGAAACCCAGGCTCGCGTACACGCTCGACAATAAGTTGCAGGACGACGGGAGCAAAATGGGTGTCGAACTCAAGTTCAAGAGCATTGAAGATTTCGAGCCCGACAACGTCGTGCAGCAGATCGAACCGTTACGTAAGCTTGTCGAGGCACGGAAGAAACTTTCCGATCTGAGATCAAAAATGGATGGTAACGAGAAACTCGAATCGATGCTTGAAGACATTATCTCCAACACAGATAAACAAAAGGAATTGAGTAAGGCGCTCGGCGTAGAGGGCCAGGAGGAATAGGTTAATCATGGCAAAGCAAAAAGCAGAAGAAGCAGCTGTCCAGACCGAAGAACAAGCTCAAGAAGGAAGCCTGCTGGACAAGATATTGACAGAAGGCAGACTCGCCCGCGACGAATTCCAGAAGGAGCAATCCAAGGATATGATCGCCGAGTTTGTTAACCAGGTTATGGCCGGTTCGCTCACTATGAGCAAAAATATGGATCTCGCCATTAACTCCCGTATTGCCGAGATCGACCGCTTGCTCTCAGCTCAACTGAACGAAGTCATGCACCACGAAGACTTTCAAAAGCTTGAAGGATCCTGGCGCGGACTCCACTACATGGTAAAAAACACATTGACGGGTCCCCAATTAAAGATCCGGGTAATGAGTGTTAATAAGAAAGAGCTTTTGAAGGATTTCGAGCGTGCTCTGGAATTCGATCAATCGGCTTTATTTAAGAAGATCTATGAAGAGGAATACGGGACCTTCGGCGGAGCTCCGTACGGAGCCCTGATCGGGGACTTCGAATTCGGCAACCATCCGCAGGATCTTGCGCTTCTGGAAAACTTGTCACAAGTGGCCGCTGCATCCCATGCTCCCTTTTTGAGCGCTGCAGCCCCGGGACTCTTCGGATGGGATACTTTTTCAGAAATGACAGAAGTACGCGATATTTCCAAGATCTTTGACAGAACCGAGTACGCGAAGTGGCGCAGCTTCCGCGAGTCCGAGGATTCGCGCTATGTTGGCCTGACCATGCCGCACACGCTGATGCGCGAACCGTATGGAGCCTCTACACGCCCGACCGAGTCATTCAGCTTTGAAGAGGATGTCGACGGTAAGGACCACAAGAAGTACCTCTGGGGTAATGCGGCCTACTCGTTGGGAGTGAGAATGACAGAGGCCTTCTCAATGCACGGTTGGTGCGTCGCGATCCGCGGCGTCGAAGGCGGCGGCCTGGTCGATGGACTGCCTACTCATACTTTCCAAACCGACGAGGGCGAAGTGGCTATGAAGTGCCCAACAGAGGTCGCGATCACCGACCGTCGGGAAAAGGAATTTGCAGATAACGGTTTTATCCCGTTGGTTCACTGTAAAGGTACCGATTATGCCGCGTTCTTCGCGGTCCAATCGGCTAATAAAGCCAAGAAGTATGATACAGACGCGGCGAATGCCAACGCCAGGCTCTCGACTCAGCTCCAATACATCATGGCGACGTCGCGCTTTGCCCACTATCTGAAATCGATGGTTCGAGATAAGATCGGCAGCTTTATGTCGAGATCGGAAGCGGAGCGATTTCTGAATAGATGGATCTTGAATTATGTCACCGAGGACGACAATGCCTCGCCGTCAATTAAGGCAAAACGTCCGCTTCGCGAGGCCCGAGTGGACGTAGCGGAGATCCCCGGCAAGCCTGGCTGCTATCGTGCCGTTGCATTCCTGCGACCCCATTTCCAACTAGATGAGTTGTCGGTTTCCCTGCGGCTCGTTGCGGATCTTCCGGCGCAGGCGAAGGCATAGTTTAAGGAAAGAATGCAGTCATGCTGTGGGTTTCAGTTAGTTGAAGGTGAAACGGGTCATTGGCGAAAAATATTTGTTGTTTTCCGCAAATTCGTTCGCCAAGGGACGTCTTAGAATTGTTGCTATTGGGGCAATAACTAATAGCGAGGATTGGTAAACAAACTTTATATAGGGAGAATAAAAAAAATGGCAGACGGAACATCTGATAGTTTTGCAAAGATCACGGGACAGGTACAGAGTTGGATAAAGGGAGAAAGCCGGAAACAGGGTAAAGAAGACTGGATTATAATCGACGATTATACCTATGGCGCTAATCAGCCCGGCAGTTTTGGTACGAACATGGGCGGCAGTAGCGGGAAAACGACCTTCACTGACATCCCGTTTTCGATGCCCGTCAGCAAGGCCAGCCCTTTGCTCTTTAAGGCGATGTGCACAGGCGAGCATTTTTCGGAGGTAATTCTTACCAAAAGAAAAAGCACCGGCACTAATCCGGACGACTATGAAGTAGTAACGTTGACCGATGCTATTTTAACGTCTTACTACAAGCACGGTGAAATGTATTCGGGTCAGTTAAACTTCAAGAAGATCCAGATCACAAACAAGCCGCAGAACGACGACGGTACGTTGGGATCAGCAGTTGATATGGAATTTGACCAATCTCTGGGAGTTTAGTGTTTAAGGCAGCTTAGCATTCTCTATCCCGCCTCCACTAAGAAGAGTTTTGCCGGTTAAGCAACAACCTCTTCTTAGTGGAAGTTTCTTCTTTATGGCTATTGACAGTTCATTGCGAGTCACCCCTTCGGTTTTCGATCGCTTGATCGATCTTGATCCAAGGACACCTTCCGAATCTCCAAAGTCAAGAACCGCTACACTCGTCGACCTAAAGCTGTCGGTTCTGCGCGATCTCGAATGGCTTTTGAGCACGCGACAGTCGATATACTCGCGTGAAGGGCTTGAAGAAGCCCTGGGTTCTGTGGCTTTTTACGGCTTGCCGGATTTTACCGCAATGGGGGCACTAAGTCCGGTCGAGTTTAGGAAATTTTTTACGGACCTGGAAAACTGTATACATCATTTCGAACCAAGGATATTTGACGTGGAGATCACCTTTGAACCGGTAACCTCTACGGATCGCCAGGTAAGGTTTCGCATTGACGCAAGCCTCGATGTTGACCCGACACCCGAGCCGATCGCATTCGACAGCATACTAAGCCCCGGCGACGGCAAGATCACGATCATTAGCCGGTAGACGGTCGACCCCCGTAAACCGATCTTAGAGTTTCTATGCGCGACATACTTCTTGGCTATTATGAGCGCGAGCTGATCTTCTTACGGAGATTGGGCGCTGATTTTGCGCGAAGATATCCGAAGATCGCGGCACGCCTTTTCCTCGATGAAGAGAAAGTAGAGGACCCGCACGTCGAAAGAATGATCGAGGCTTTCGCATTCCTTACCGCGCGTATTGGCCTTAAGCTTGACGATGAATTTCCGGAAATAACCGAGTCGTTTCTGAACATTCTCTACCCTCACTATCTCGCGCCGATTCCTTCGATGGCGATCTCACAGTTTTCTTTCGGCTCGTCGCAAGATAAGATCACAACCGCCCAGACCATTGATCGTGGAACCAAGCTAAATACGCGCCCGGTCGATGGGTCGCCCTGTCATTTTCGGACTGCATTCGATGTCCAGATCATGCCGCTTGAACTTGAGTCGGCTGCACTGGAATCCCCCTCACCAAAAGACTCTCGCGGTAAATTCCTTGACAGTCACATCCGCCTTAGCCTGCGTGGGTACGGCGATGCAAATCTTCATGAGATGAAGCTCGGGCAAACCGGGGAGCAGCCGAAATTCCTGCGCTTCTATCTGGATGGAGACCCGCAGCTTGTATTTCCGCTTTACGAGATCATCCTGAATCATTCAACCGCGGTCGAGATCCGGGCGAAGGAAGCTCCGATCGCTGACAGGATGATGAAAACCTTTACGAACGTTCAGATCAAGGCTCCCGATCCGGTAATATTGACACCGGGCGATGCAATTAAACAGGTCGGATTCGCTGAGCATGAATCGATACTTCCGTATACAAAGCGATCTTTTGCTGGCTACCGGCTGCTTTCTGAGTACTTCGCCTTCCCATATAAGTTCTTGTTTTTTGATATCTACGGCCTCGATATTGCGGCGGAGAGACAGGTCGGCAGTCATTTCGACATTATCATACGGTTGAAGGATATAACGCCTCCGATTGCCACGGTTACTGCTGACAATTTTCGTCTGGGATGCACGCCAATAGTCAATCTTTTCTCGCGGCTTTCCGATCCGGTCTATATCTCGCAGCAGCGATATGAATACCAGATCCATCCGGACATTCATCGCCAAATGTCGACTGAGATCTATTCGGTGGATGAGGTATTCACTGCCGATCCGGTAACAAATACCGTCAGAGAATTTGCGCCGTTCTATTCTTTAAGGCACGCATACGGTGACCAGGTGGAAAAGTCGTTCTGGTGTGCGGCTCGTCGCCAATCCGAGCGCCCTGAGGACGATGGAACTGAGATCTTCATCACCCTCGTCGATTCTAACTTTAATCCGCGTACTCCTGCGGTAGATGTTTTGAATGTAAGGGCAACATGTACGAACCGCGACCTGCCGGCCAGACTGCCCTTCGGCGGGAAGGACAACGATCTCGAAGTCGAGGGCACCGCTCTGATATCCCGCGCCCGATGTCTTACCAAGCCGACGGAAACGATACGGCCGCCGCAGCGGCGTGCCGCTCAGTGGAGGCTCATTTCGCATTTGAATCTGAATTATGTGTCGCTGATCTCCGGTGAGAATGGTACGCCCGAGGCGTTGCAGGAGATTCTTCATCTGTACAACTTTAATGACTCGTCAGTAACCCGCAAACAGATTCTTGGAATAACCAAGATCGAATCGCGAAATGCTATCCGTCAGATCGGAGGAAGGATCGGATCTGGATTCGTTCGCGGATTTGAAACGACACTCACCTTCGACGAAGAACAATTTGTCGGCAGCGGAATGTTTCTGTTCGCTTGTGTGGTCGAGCGTTTTCTGGGCTTGTATTCATCTGTTAATTCTTTTAACCAAATGGTTATGAGAAGCGAGCAGCGGGAAGAAATTATCAAACGTTTTCCGCCGCGGGCGGGTGAACAGGAATTAATATAGGCGGAATATTGCCAATATCGTCCGTCTAAGCCGGCTAGAGGTTAGTTGTGTCGCCAAAACCAGTTAATCAAGAACTTTTTGACGAACCGTATCGCTTTGAGTTTTTCCAGGCGGTCCGACTCCTTGAGAAGATTTTCCCCGAGCGCAAACCGGTGGGAATAGATGCCTTCCCAAATCAGGAATTGGTTCGGTTCCGTTCGCGAATAGCTCTCGATTTCCCCGCTAGTGAGATACATGAGTTTCGAGCATCCGAGGATCCGCTGACAGGTGAATCACTTGACGAGATGGTCGTTAATTTCATGGGCGTGGTGGGTGTCAGTGGTGTGCTCCCTACGCGTTATTCGGAGTTTCTACTTGACCGAGTCCGACACAGGGATACCGCAATGTGGTATTTCCTCGATATGTTCACGCATCGGTCGGTGTCGATGTTTTTCCGGGCGTGGAGCAAGTATCGATTTCCCATCGCGTACGAACGCGGCGACGACGATTTTACTGCATACTTGTTCGATATCATCGGTCTGGGCACGAGAGGGCTTCACGGGCACATGGGGATCACCGATCAATCGCTGCTTCCCTACTCGGGCTTAATAGCCCAAAAGCCCCACTCGCGAAATGCGGTTGAAAACCTTTTAAGCGATTATTTTGGCGTTTCGGTGACTGTGGAACAGTTTTTTGGCCAATGGCTGCCACTTGACGCGGCGGACCGAACAAAATTGGGAGTGGCCAATTCGGGTCTTGGCACGAGCGCTATAATAGGAGCTCGCGTTTGGGATCAGCAGTCAAAGTTCAGGGTCAGACTCGGACCCCTGATGCTTAAGCATTTTCAAGGTTTTTTGCCAAACGGCTCGGCATATACGGCCCTAAACTCGATCATAAAGTTTATGGCTGGCAAGGAATTCGATTTCGATGTGCACCTTTGCCTCGCCGCTAAGCAGGTTCCGGGCCTCATACTAACCACTAGGGCAGTACGAAAGCCAATGCTTGGATGGACCTCATGGCTAAAAACTAAGCCATTCGAGGATGACGACGATCAGGTCGTAATGGCAATGAGTGAGTAGATCTTATAGGCCCATTTTTAAGATCGGCAATTTAGAACATGGTCAGTAAATTATTGGGATAATTTTGATATGGGAGACAGCTATGAACGTAAATCTAAAATCACTGGTTGGTAGATTAAATGATGTTTGCCGGACCGCTCTTGAAAGTGCTGCGGGGCTTTGCCTATCGCGCACAAATTACGATGTTGAGATCGAACACATTCTCGCGAAATTGCTGGAAGAGAATGATACGGACCTGCAAAAGATTTGCAATCACTATGAGGTAAACCTTGATCGTCTGACCAAGGACGTAAGTGTTGCTCTCGATCGCCTCAAGTCGGGAAACTCACGAACGCCGGGCCTGAGTGACCGGATACCTCGATGGTTCCAGGATGCATGGCTGCTCGCATCGGTAGATTTTGGGGCGGCCCGAGTGCGTTCCGGTCATTTGGTTCTGGCGCTGCTCACCAACGAGAGCTATGCGCGGATCGCTCGTGAAATCTCCAAGGAATTCAATCATATCTCGGTTGAATCACTGCAAACCAAATTGCCGGATATCACGGCCGATTCCGCCGAGGCCCGTGACGCTGTTGCCTTGGGTGAAACTGCCGGTGTTAGCGGCGGCGCTCCGGTCGCGACTGGAGTTCCCGGAAAAACGAAAGCGCTCGATCAATATACTGAGGATCTTACGGGCAAAGCTCGGGCTGGCAAGATCGACCCGATCCTTGGGCGTGATTTCGAGATCCGGCAGATCATCGACATTTTGACCCGTCGCAGGCAAAACAATCCGATACTGACTGGTGAAGCCGGTGTCGGTAAAACTGCGGTCGTCGAGGGATTTGCTCTGCGTATTGCCGAAGGCGACGTACCCGAACCCCTAAGGAATGTCATCGTGAGAACACTCGATCTCGGGCTCCTGCAGGCGGGAGCCGGTATAAAGGGCGAATTTGAGAATCGCTTGAAAAACGTGATCGATGAGGTTAAGTCGTCGCCGATCCCAATAATTATGTTCATCGACGAAGCTCATACGATGATCGGTGCCGGCGGTGCTGCCGGACAAAACGATGCCGCTAATCTTTTGAAACCGGCGTTGGCGCGCGGGGAGTTGCGGACCATCGCTGCCACTACCTGGGCGGAATATAAGAAGTATTTTGAGAAGGATGCCGCTCTAGCTCGCCGGTTTCAGGTAGTCAAGGTCGAGGAACCGGATGAAGAAAAGGGCATAGCGATGATGCGTGGTATCGCGCCGAAGATGGAAGAGCATCACAATGTTCGCATTCTAGACGAAGCGATCGTCGATTGCGTTAAGCTCTCGCATCGTTACATAACCGGACGACAGTTGCCGGATAAGAGTGTTTCGGTACTCGACACTGCTTGTGCGAAAGTGGCGATCGGGCAAGGTGCGACCCCGGCGTCAGTGGAAGATGCGACCAGAAGAATTCAGCATTACACGGCGGAAATTGATGCACTGGAACGGGAACAAGTCACGGGAGCAGAGCACGACGAGAGGCTTAACGAGTTAAAGGAAAAACGGACGAAAACTGAAGATGAGCTCGCGAAGCTAACGGCCCAGTGGGAGAAAGAGAAGGAGCTGACCGATCAGATCCGAAACATTCGCCTCAAGCTTGAAATGACAAGGCTTGACGGAAAGGCTCCCGCCACAAACGGAAACGGGACCGGCGAAGCTGTTGGCACCCCGGCTGAAACCGCAGATGTTCCGGCCGAGGCTGCCGTAGCCGCGACGGCCGAGAGCCCCGCCGTTGTTGGCGATGCGACCGCGACGGCTCCCGCTCCCGACAAACCGGCTGACACTGAGTTTCTTAAAAAAGAACTTAAACGACTCAATGCCGAGCTAAAAACTATTCAGGGCGAAGATCCGCTTATGCAGCCGGTCGTGAATGGTCAGACCGTTGCGGAAGTTATCTCGGGTTGGACAGGCATTCCGGTGGGCAAAATGGTGTCCGATGAGATCAATGCCGTTCTCAATCTTCACGAGAGACTGGCCGAGCGCGTCATCGGTCAAAACCATGCGCTTGAAGCGATCTCACAGAGAATACGCACTTCACGCGCGGGGCTGACTGATCCGAAACGGCCGATCGGCGTTTTCCTGCTCGTCGGAACCTCCGGTGTTGGTAAGACGGAAACTGCTCTCGCTCTCGCTGACACCCTGTATGGCGGCGAAAGAAACCTGATATCGATCAACATGAGCGAGTATCAGGAAGCTCATACTGTATCCAGTTTGAAGGGATCTCCTCCAGGATACGTCGGTTACGGTGAAGGCGGCGTTCTGACCGAGGCTGTGAGGCGAAAGCCCTATTCGGTGGTGCTCCTCGACGAAGTGGAAAAGGCACATCCTGATGTGATGGAGCTCTTCTTCCAGGTTTTCGATAAGGGAGTTCTGGAAGATGGCGAGGGACGTGAGATCGATTTTAAGAATTGCGTCATACTGCTGACTTCGAACGTCGGGACTGACATAATTATGAGCCTCTGTGCCGATCCGGACACTAAGCCGAGTCCCGAGGGTTTGGTCGAAGCTGTCAAACCCGAATTGGTCAAGGCATTCAAGCCAGCCTTGCTCGGACGTATGGTGACCGTACCGTTCTATCCGATCTCAGATGATATTCTAAGACTGATCATCAGATTGCAACTCAGCAAGATCGAGCAGCGCATCGGCGAGAACCATAGGGCCCAGTTCACTTACGATGAATCGTTGATCGACACCATCGCAAAACGTTGTACGGACGTCGATTCCGGAGCACGAAATATCTACAACATCCTGACCGGAAGCCTCCTTCCGGAAATGAGTGGTGAGGTCCTTTCCCGAATGGTTACGGGTGAGGGCATCAAAAAGGTGCACGTCTCGACCAAAGATGACGGGTCGTTTGCTTATGACATCAAATAACAAAGAGGGGCTGCTCCTGCGCTGTCTTCACGTGATCGGCCCCTTTTCTACAAATTTTCGTGTAAAGTTGGCCGAAAGGCTGGGCCTTTCACCAGAAGAACTGCAATTTTCCTTTAGAGCTACGTCTATTTAACGATGAAGATGTTGCAATCGGCTAGTGCCGTGCGGCAAAACCCTGAACCTGTCTTTCAGCCTCAAGGACTGAGGGGTGGTGGCTTTCGCGGTGTGCCGAATGTTCTCGTCAATATTTGTCGACGGGCTGATAGGGGATAAGAATGGCAAAAATAAAGCAAAGTGGGCGGGACCTCGAGCTAACTACTCCATTGGGCAGAGACTATTTCCTGATCAACAGCTTCGAGGCTCAGGAAAACATCTCGCAACTTTTCTCCATTAAAGCAGAGGTCTGCGTAGCGGATACGGAAAACGAAAAGACCACCGTGATCAAGCCCGCCGATGTTCTCGGTAAGTCCGTTGCCATCTATCTTCGTCAGGGAACAGAGCATGAGATCGCTAGGCAGTTCTGCGGCATAGTTAATCGTATAACACAGGGCGAAAGGACCGATCGGTTTTCACACTATACGCTGGATATCGTTCCGCACGCTTGGCTCTGGTCCCAGCGAGTTCAGAATCGGATTTTCACTGACAAGAAGGTGACAGATATCCTTACGAAGGTATTCGACGGGCTAACGGTTACCATGAAGGCGGGCACAGATTATGCGATGCGGCCTTACACAGTACAATATCGGGAGTCGGACTGGGATTTCGCGAACCGGTTGATGGAAGAGGAAGGGATCTTTTATTATTTCTCTCACGACAACGGAATGGACACCCTGGTTATCGGCGATCAGCCGGGCCATCACGACGACACGCCCAACAAATCCGATTTTGTTTACTTTAAGGAAGTTCAGGGCGAGAATCCTGACATTGCTCCGGTTGTCAGCTTTTACATGAACCATCAGCTTCGGACCGGGAAGACAACTCTTAGGGATTATAATTTTCAGCTTCCGACCCAAAGATTTAATGTAGAACAACCCGCCCGCGACACTGCTGGTGAAAGTCAGCACCTTGAGAGCTATGATTTCGGAGGTTTTTCCAAGAAATTCGATGGGATCGAAAAGAGCGGAGGCGAAGGTGGGAATCTTCAGGAGATCTTTAACGAGCGGAGCCGCCTGGCTCAGGTGAACATGAACTCTCTTGATGCCCTTTTCAAGGTTATGCACGGGGAATCCCAATGCGCTCCTTTCACACCCGGGCACAAGTTCAGTTTGAGCAATCATCCGAATAGTGAGTATAACGGCGACTTCATGCTGATCTCCGTTCATCATACAGTTAGCCAGAATCCCGCCTATTACGGTGATGAAGTTGTTTCTCAGCCATATTTGAATACGTTCGAATGTGTCGCGCACGGCGGGGGAGCGCCTCCCTTCCGCCCCCAAAAGGTAACCGCCAAGCCCCTGATGTACGGGACCGAGACGGCCACCGTCATCGGGTCAGGCGGCGATGAAATATTTGTTGATAAATACGGCCGTATAAAGGTTCAGTTTCATTGGGACCGATACGGGCAGAACGACCCTTCCAGTTCCGCATGGATACGTGTCGGGCAAACATGGGCGGGGAACGGATGGGGGACGATGTTCATTCCGCGAGTCGGGATGGAGGTGATCGTACATTTTCTTTACGGAGATCCGGATCAGCCGATCGCTTCTGGTTGCGTTTACAATGCCGCGAACATGCCGCCCTATACGCTGCCGGACGAGAAGACCAAGTCCACTATAAAGACCAATTCGAGTCAAGGCGGCGGCGGCTACAACGAGCTCCGTTTTGAGGATAAGAAAGGCGAGGAGCAGATCTATATTCACGGCGAGAAGGACCTGGATATCCGTATCAAGAACGACGCCAAGCAGATCGTCCAGAACGACCAGCACCTCATCGTAGAAAACAACCAGTATACCCAGGTCAAGGGTGACCAGCACCTGACCGTAGTTGGGGACGTAAAGGAAAAGGCTACTGGAAATATCTCCATTCAGGCCACCGGTGATATTCAACAAAAAACAAGTGGCAAATTTGCGGTGGATGCGACCAGCGAGATTCACCTCAAGGCCCCGAAAATCGTCCTCGAGGGCCAAATGCAAGTCTCTCTGGTGGTTGGCGGAAACACCGTTGACGTTAGTATGGCGGGCGTTACGATCATGGGTATGCCTACGGTAAATATCAATAGCGGCGGCTCGGGCGGCTCGGGTTCCGGCTCAAGCCCTGATTCTCCTACGGCTCCTAAGGAGCCTGTTGATGCGGACGCAGGCAAGCAAGTGGACGCACCATCCAGTGAGCCTCCGCCCGAGCCCGACACTTATTCGCCGGAAGCGGCAGAGCAGGCGGAGGCGGCAGGAAGTGGGACTCCCTTCACTGGGGGTGGGGGAGGTGGCGGTAACAGCTCTTCGGGTGGGGGCGGCGACAAAGGCAGCGGCGGTGGCGGTGGCGGTGGCGGTAAGATGTAAGGCGACTGATACTTTTAGCGATGAATAGGGAAAAACTGAACCAATATCTTTGGAACGATCAGACCAAGCTTTACTGCGTTCTGGACGGGGCTTCGGTTCCAAAGCTGCCGAAGAAGCTATATGATGCACAGGCCCCAAATTACTGCCTTTTTAGCGGTGATCTCGCTCCTGACATGCAGTATGTGGCCCCATATGTTGTCCTTATGCTCCCTGGCAATGCGCTGACAGATCTGATCTTCAGCGAGGGCCTCGGTAAACATTGGGGTATCTTCCTGCATTGCCGTCATTCTTTGAAAGAAATGCGACGGCATTTTCGGTCACTCGTTACGGTTTACGATGAAAACGCGAATTCGATGACTTTTCGTTTTTACGATCCACGGGTTATAACGAAGTTCTTGCCGACTTGCAACGCAGAAGAGTTGCAGACTTTTTTTGGGAAAGTAGACACTTTTTTTGCCGAAACTGAGGACGGCGAGAAGCTGGTAAAGTTTCAGGTAGAAAATAATAAATTGAAGCAGTCTGAACTAGATTGAGGAGAAGGTGAATATATGCCTCCAGCAGCAAGAATGACTGATATGCATGTCTGTCCGATGGTGACTGGTGTAGTGCCCCACGTCGGAGGTCCAATTCTTCCACCGTGTTGTCCGACGGTTTTGACGGGCTTTTTACCGCAGGCGCGGGTCGGCGACATGCTGACCTGCGTGGGCCCGCCCGATGTTATAGCTCTGGGTTCGTTTACGGTAATGGTCGGCGGCCAACCGGCGGCCCGACTCGGCGACATGACGGCACATGGCGGAACTATCGTCCTTGGCCTTCCAACTGTCATGATCGGCTGACCAGTATATAGGCAAGTGTCTCGAGGATTATCTTAAAAGAGATGTTAGTTATTCGAAAAGAGCAGCTCCAGCATTTCATTGCTGCGGATGAAAATGAACTTGTTGCCGAGGTAGCCAAATCCGTGCGCGGGGCCGTAAACGAAAGGGTGTCTCCTTACGATGATGCCCAGTTTCAAAAAATGGTCAAGATCGGTATCGATCGGGCACGAGCTAACAAACTCACTGGAGCTGAAGACATCTCGGCCTTTGTTGCCGTAATGTTTGAAGTAGCGCCGCGATTCGACGAGCAGAAGGATATTCGAGCTGTTTTAGACAACGATAAATTTCCACCGGAGGCCAGGTTCTACCAGATCTTCGATTTCGCTACGGACCAGGCATGGGCCGAGGCCGAACGCCGGTACGATGACTCCTTTTGGTTTCCTGAGGGAGCAGCCTAGATCTTAAGTTATGGCAAACCAAAATCCATCAGTTAAAGAATCACCGGACTATGGAGATCGGATCGCCCAGCATGAGGCCGCGGTGGCCAAGCTTACTGACGACTACAGCAAAAAACCGTCTGCCGATCTCAAAGTCCAGTTGGATCAAAAATCCGACGCTCTCTTACATCTAAAAAATCTTGCCAAGGGAAATCCAAAGGAGCGAGCAAGGCAGGCTGCCGAAAGGGCTCGCATCTCAACTCTCAGCAAAGCAATTACCCAGCCGCTTAAAATGCCGTAAGTAGGACCCGCATACGGACAACCGTCGGATCACGGATGCGTCATATCCTCGGGCTTTACCAATTCATCAAACTTTTCCGCATCGAGCAGCGCTAGCTCCACCGCCGACTGCTTCAGTGAAATTCCCTTCTTGTGCGCGTTTTTTGCGATCTTTGCTGCGTTGTCGTAACCGATATGCTGGTTGAGCGCCGTAACGAGCATTAATGAATCCGCGACGTAGTGATCGATCTTTTCCCGGTTCAGCTCGATGCCGTTAACGCAGTAGTCGACAAATCCATGACACGCATCGTGGATCAGCCGGACCGAGTGAAGAAAGTTATGGATCATTACCGGCTTAAAAACGTTCAGCTCGAAATTCCCTTGAGAGCCGGCAAAGCCGATTGCAGCATCATTACCGAAAACCTGCACGGCAACCATCGTCATCGCCTCCGATTGGGTCGGATTCACCTTTCCCGGCATGATCGACGAGCCCGGTTCGTTTTCCGGAAGCGAGATCTCGCCAATTCCGCATCGCGGCCCCGAGGCCAGCCAGCGGATATCGTTCGCGATCTTCATCAATGAAGCGGCTAGTGTTTTTAGTGCACCCGAAGCAAATACCACTTCATCATGCGCCGATAAAGCGGCAAACTTGTCCGGATGGGATCTGAACGGAAGTCCGGTTAGTTCAGCGATCTTTGCCGCGGCACGATCTGCGAATTCGGGGTGAGCATTGAGTCCCGTGCCGACAGCGGTTCCACCGATCGCCAGATCAAACAGCCCTGGCAAAACAAGATTCAGTCTTTCAATATCACGTTCGATCAAGTTCGCCCATCCGCCGAATTCCTGGCCGACGGTAAGCGGCGTAGCGTCCTGCAGGTGCGTCCGGCCGATCTTTACGACATCGGCGAATTCTTTCGCCTTCGCGTCTATCGCGTCGTGCACTTTTTGCACTTCCGGGATCAGTGCGACCACCCGCTCGGCCGCTGCGATATACATTGCCGTTGGAAAAGTGTCGTTCGAAGATTGCGATTTGTTTACATCATCATTCGGATGGATCGGGTCCTTCGAACCCATCACGCCGCCGGCTATCTCGATCGCCCGATTTGAGATCACCTCGTTGGCGTTCATGTTCGTCTGCGTTCCCGAACCCGTCTGCCAAACCCGGAGAGGAAAATGCTCGTCTAGCTTTCCTTCGATAACCTCGTCCGTCGCCTGCTCGATCAGTTTGAGCTTGTCCAGCGGCAATTTCCCTAGATCATAATTCACGACCGCGGCGGCTTTCTTTAATATGCCCAAAGCGCGTATAACTTCCCTCGGCATCACGTCAAAGCCAATATTAAAATGCTTTAAGGAACGCTGCGTCTGCGCCCCCCAATACGCCGAGGCCGGCACCTCGATCTCGCCCATTGAGTCCGTTTCCATTCGTGTCTTTTCGGCCGCTTCCGTTGCTTCTGCCATAGATTTCTGTTTGATCTTTCCCTTTCCAAGATGAATATTTTACTTGAAATGGAAACGAGAAACGAATCTTGATTTTTTAAATGGAAGACTTTACGATGTCTCCGCGAAGTCTTCGCCTGATTCCTCGTTCCATGGACAATTTAAAGAATCTTTTAAGGCTCTATCTCACGCCGGCGGCGGCAATGAGCGACATTATTGACGGCGGAAGCTGGCTCTTTGCAGCTTCCGCCGTCTTGCTTGTTTCCATGGCTTTCTTCGCTACTGTCAACCTGCAGCTTTCTCAAGCCTATCGCGTACCCAGCATCAACGA
>Ga0207711_10001888_pt1 | contig 19086 bp, 12 predicted proteins | sample KBSS34metaG_FD_184401 | JGI IMG/M metagenome (GOLD analysis project Ga0207711, IMG submission 184401) | Switchgrass rhizosphere microbial communities from Kellogg Biological Station, Michigan, USA - KBS S3-4 metaG (SPAdes) (version 2) | ecosystem: Host-associated > Plants > Roots > Rhizosphere...
AGACTCAGGCGAGATGGGCGAGCGACAGCGCGAGGTCGATGGCCTTGATGCCGACGAACGGCACGATCAGGCCGCCGACGCCGTAGACGAGCACGTTCCTGCGCAGCAGCTCCGCGGCCGGCGCCGGACGGTACTTGACTCCCTTCAGCGCGAGCGGGATCAGGAAGACGATGACGATCGCGTTGAAGATCACCGCCGACAGGATCGCCGACGACGGGCTCGTCAGGCGCATCACGTCGAGCGCCGCGAGCTGCGGGTAGGTGGTCGCGAAGGCGGCCGGGATGATCGCGAAGTACTTGGCGACGTCGTTGGCGATCGAGAACGTCGTCAGCGATCCGCGCGTCATCAGGAGCTGCTTTCCGGTCTCGACCACCTCCAGCAGCTTGGTGGGATTCGAGTCGAGGTCGACCATGTTGCCGGCCTCCTTGGCGGCCTGCGTGCCGCTGTTCATCGCCACCGCGACGTCGGCCTGCGCGAGCGCGGGCGCGTCGTTGGTGCCGTCGCCGGTCATCGCGACCAGGCGGCCTTCGCTCTGGTAATCGCGGATGAGCTTCAGCTTGGCCTCGGGGGTGGCCTCGGCGAGGAAGTCGTCGACCCCGGCCTCGGCAGCGATCGCCGCGGCCGTGAGGCGGTTGTCGCCGGTGATCATGATCGTCTTGATGCCCATCCGGCGCAGCTCCGCGAAGCGCTCCTTGATGCCTCCCTTGACGATGTCCTTCAGCTCGATCACGCCGAGCGGCTTCGCTCCCTCGGCGACGACGAGCGGCGTGCTGCCGCGCCGCGCGATGTCCTCGATCGCCTGCACGACCGCGGGAGCAAAGGAGCCGCCGAGCGCCTCGACGTGCTGGCGGATCGCATCGCCCGAACCCTTGCGTATCCTGCGCATCGACTCGCCTGTCCCGGCGTCGACTCCGCTCATCCGCGTGTGGGCGCTGAACGCGATGAACATCGCGCCCAGCGACGCCACGTCGCGCTCGCGCAGGTTGAACTTCTGCTTGGCGAGGATGACGATGCTGCGACCCTCGGGCGTCTCGTCGGCGAGAGAAGCGAGCTGGGCGGCGTCGGCCAGCTGCTGCTCGCCGATCCCGGGCGCCGGATAGAACGCCGACGCCTGCCGGTTGCCGAGCGTGATCGTGCCGGTCTTGTCGAGGAGCAGCACGTCGACGTCGCCGGCGGCCTCGACCGCACGGCCGGAGGTCGCGATGACGTTGGCCTGCATCATCCGGCTCATCCCGGCGACGCCGATCGCGGAAAGCAGCGCGCCGATCGTCGTCGGGATCAGGCAGACGAGAAGCGCGACCAGCACCGTGACCGTGACGGCCGAGCCGCCCTTGGCGACCTCGACGCTGAAGATCGACATCGGCAGGAGCGTCACGACCACGACCAGGAAGACGATCGTCAGCGCCACCAGAAGGATGTTGAGAGCGATCTCGTTCGGTGTCTTCTGTCGGCGCGCGCCCTCGACCATGGCGATCATGCGGTCGAGGAAGGACTCGCCGGAATTGACGCTGACGCGAACGACGAGCCAGTCGGAAAGGACGCGCGTGCCACCGGTCACCGAAGCGAAGTCGCCGCCTGCCTCGCGGATGACGGGTGCGGACTCGCCGGTGATCGCGCTTTCGTCGACCGTCGCCACGCCCTCGATGACCTCGCCGTCGAGCGGGATCGTGTCGCCGGCCTCGACGAGGACCACCGCGCCCTTCTTCAGCTCCTCGGCCTCCTGCGGATGCCAGGCGGAGCCGTGCTTCGGCGTGTTCAGCACCTTGGCGACGATCCTCCTGCGCATCCCGCGCAGGCTCGCCGTCTGTGCCTTGCTGCGCCCTTCGGCGAGCGCCTCGGCGAAGTTGGCGAACAGCACCGTGAACCAGAGCCAGGCCGCAACGGCGAGGATGAACCCCGCCGGCGCCTCCCCCGTGCCGCCGAGCGCCTGGACGCCGAGCACGGTGGTGAGGATGCTGCCGACATAGACGACGAACATCACCGGGTTGCGCCACTGCACGCGCGGGTCGAGCTTGACGAAGGCGTCGGCGATGGCCGGACGCAGCAGCGCCGGATCGAAGAGCGAGAACGCGATACGGGTCGTGGTCATGGCAGTCAGCGGATCGCGCCGAGAAGGAAGTGCTCCGCGACCGGGCCGAGCGCCAGCGCGGGGACGTAGTTGAGCAAGCCGACGAGGACGACCGTGCCGATCAGCAGCAGGACGAACATCGGCCCGTGCGTGGGCAGTGTTCCGGGAGTCGCGGCCAGCCGCTTCTTGCCGGCGAGCGAGCCCGCGAGGGCGAGCACCGGGACGATCACCGCGAAGCGGCCGAACCACATCGCGATGGCGAGGGCCACGTTGTAGAACGGCGTGTTGGCCGAGAGGCCGGCGAAGGCGCTGCCGTTGTTGTTGGCCGCCGAGCTGAACGCGTAGAGGATCTCCGAGAAGCCGTGCGCTCCGGGGTTGGCGACGCCTGCCTTGCCGGCGTTCATCCCGACCGCGATCGCGGTGCCGGCGAGGACCAGGATCGGCGTCGCCAGGATCGCGATCGAGACCATCTTCATGTCGTAGGACTCGATCTTCTTGCCGAGGTACTCGGGCGTGCGGCCGATCATGAGTCCGGCGATGAAGACGGCGAGGACGGCGAAGACGAGCATCCCGTACAGGCCCGAGCCGACCCCGCCGAACACGACCTCGCCGAGTTGGATCAACACCAGTGGCACGGCGCCGCCGAGCGGCATGAACGAGTCGTGCATTGAGTTGACGGCGCCGCACGATGCCGCGGTCGTGATCGCGGCGAAGAGCGTCGACGCGGCGATGCCGAAGCGCGCTTCCTTGCCTTCCATGTTGCCGCCGGGCTGCAGCGCGCTCGTCGTCTGGTCGACGCCGAGCGGCGTCAAGAGCGGATTGCCGGCCTGTTCCTGGGGCGCGGCGATGACGACCATCACGACGAAGATCAGTGCCATCGTGGCGAGCAGCGCCAAGCCCTGGCGCATGTCGCCGACCATCCGGCCGAAGCAGAACACGAGGCCTGCCGGGATCAGGAAGATCGACAGCATCTGGACGAAGTTGGAGAGGGGTGTCGGGTTCTCGAACGGATGCGCCGAGTTGGCGTTGAAGAAGCCGCCGCCGTTGGTGCCCAGCATCTTGATCGCCTCCTGCGACGCGACCGGTCCCATCGCGATCGACTGCGTCGCCGCCTTGACGTCTTCCATCACCGGCTGGCCCTTGGCGTCCTTCAGCGGCTGGCCGTCGGGGCCGTTCTTCGGCTGCTGGTACGCGTTGACCTCGAGCGTCGCGACCTCGCGCGGCGCGTCGAAGTTCTGGACCACCCCTTGGCCGACGAGGAAGAGCGCGAAGACCAAGGAGATCGGCAGCAAGACGTAGAGGGTCACGCGGGTCAGGTCGACCCAGAAGTTGCCGATGCTGGCGCTCGATCGCGCCGCGAAGCCGCGGATCAGGGCCCAGACGACGACGATGCCGGTCGCTGCCGAGAAGAAGTTCTGGCCGGTGAGCACCAGCATCTGGGTGAGATGACTCATGGTCGACTCGCCCGAGTAGCCCTGCCAGTTGGTGTTCGTGACGAAGCTCACGGCGGTGTTGAACGCCGAGTCAGGGCTGACCGCGCCGAGGCCTGCCGGGTTGAGCGGCAGCACGCCCTGCAAGCGCTGCAGCGCATAGACCGCGATCACGCCGACGACATTGAACGCAACCGCTGCCACGGCATAGCGTTGCCACGAAGTGCTCTCGGATGCATCGATGCCGCCCGTCCGATACAGGAGCGATTCGAGCTTGGCGAGCGGCGCGAGCCAGCGCGGCGGCCGGCCTTCGGCGACGGCTGCCAGCCAGGCGCCCATCGGCCAGGCGAGCGCCGCGAGCAGCACGAGGTAGAGCGCGAGCTGGAGCCAGACTTGCGAGGTGGGCATCACAGCTCCTCCGCGTTGAACAGGGCCACGACGAGATAGACGAGCAGCGCCGCGGCGACGACTCCGCACACGAAGTAGATGCCGGTCATTTGCGCGCTCCGAGCGCGGCGCAGCCCGCGATCAACCCGGCCAGGGCGATCGCGAGCACGAAGATGAGGGCGAGATAGGTCAGGTCTTGCACGGTCGAACTCCATGGAGGAGGACGACAGCGTACGAAGCGCCGCATCAAATCGGCGTAAAGACGCGAAGAAAGTGACCCCGTGCAGACAGCGACGGAGCAGATGCAACAACGCGCCGGAGCGAGCGTAGGCGCGCCGGAATAAAGGCGGCATAAAGGTGCAATGACCTACAAAGCTTCCTTTGCCTCGACGGCTTGCCCATGACCGCACAGCGACAGAGCCTCGGCGTCCTCACCCTTGCGGCACTGGGCGTTGTCTACGGCGACATCGGCACGAGCCCGCTGTACACGATGAAGGAGGTGTTCAACCCGGCGAACGCGGTGCCGCTCGACGCGATCAACGTGATCGGCGCCGTCTCGACCATCTTCTGGGCGCTGATGGTCGTCGTGACGCTGAAATACGTCGTCCTCATCCTTCGCGCCAACAACCGCGGCGAGGGCGGGATCATGGCGCTGACCGCGCTGGCGGCGAAGGCAGCCGGACGGACGCCCGGCCGGCACCGGTTGCTGCTTCTGATCGGCGTGCTCGGCGCATCGCTCTTCTACGGCGACAGCGTCATCACGCCCGCGATCTCGGTACTCGGCGCCATGGAGGGGCTCGAAACCATCACGCCGGCGCTGAAGCCTTACGTCCTGCCGCTTTCGGTCGCGGTGATCGTCGCTCTCTTCCTGGGCCAGCGCTTCGGGACGGCAGCGGTGGGCAAGCTGTTCGGTCCGGTGATCGCCATCTGGTTTGTCGTCCTCGCCGTCACCGGGATCGTTCAGATCTCTCTTCATCCGGCCATCCTCGCCGCGCTCGATCCGTTGCGCGCGATCGAGTTCCTGCGGAGTCGTGGCTGGGGCTTGTTCATCGTCATGGGATCGATCGTCCTGGCGTTGACCGGTGCCGAGGCCCTATATGCCGACATGGGCCACTTCGGCAAGAAGCCGATCCGGCTTGCATGGAACAGCTTCGTCCTGCCCTCGCTCGCGCTCAACTACATGGGCCAGGGAGCGCTTTTGCTGCGCGATCCCGGCGCGCTAGAGAACCCGTTCTTTCGCCTGTTCCCGAGCACCTGGCTCGTCCCGGCGGTGGTCCTCGCGACGCTGGCTTCGGTCATCGCCTCCCAGGCCGTGATTTCGGGCGCGTATTCGCTCACCAAGCAGGCTGTGCAGCTGAGCCTCCTGCCGCGCATGCAGGTACTGAACACGTCCGAAAGAGAGGCCGGGCAGATCTACGTGCCGTTCGTCAACTGGGTCGTGATGGTCGCGGTGCTGCTCGCGATGCTGGGCTTCGGCAGCTCCTCGGCGCTCGCGTCCGCGTACGGGATCGCAGTCACGGTGACGATGTTCATCACCACCTTGCTCACCTTCTTCGTCATACGCCACGGTTGGGGCTATCCGCTTCCGGTCGCCCTTGCCGCGACCGGGGTGTTCCTGGTCGTCGACGCCGTGCTCGTGACATCCTGCTCGCTCAAGTTCGTCCAGGGCGGGTGGTTCCCGCTCGTGCTCGGCGCGGCGATCTTCGCGGTGATGGCGACGTGGCGGCGGGGTCGCGAACTGCTGATCGAGCACATCCGCCAAGACGACCCCGAGTTGCTGCCGTTCATTGCCGCACTCAGCGCTGACGAGTACCTGCGCCGCACACCGCGAACCGCCGTGTTCGCGGTCGCCAATCCCGACACCGTCCCGCAGGCGCTGCTGCACAACCTGAAGCACAACCAGGTGCTCCACGAGCAGAACATCATCCTCACCGTGCGCTTCCAGGAAGTGCCGTACGTCGCCGACGAGAACCGGCTGCAGGTCGAGACGCTGACCGCTGGCTTCTGGAAGGTGCAGGTCGACTACGGCTTCATGGACCAGCCCGACATCCCGCGCGCGCTGCGGCTCTGCATCGGCAAGGGCCTGGTCGTCGACCAGGCCGCGGTGTCGTATTTCCTGAGCCGCGAGATCGTGATACCCACGCCCGGTCCGGGAATGGCGCACTGGCGCGAGGCGCTCTTCGCGACGATGTCGCGCAACGCAGGCAGCGTCGTCGAGTTCTTCCGCCTTCCCGACAACGCCGTCGTGGAGCTCGGAACGCGTGTCAGATTCTGATGCCGAGATCGTTGACGCGTCATGCAAGCTAACGCTCGGGTACCAAGTGGCCGGACCCGTCCTTCGTGCAAGCCATAACGTCGCGCCGGGTTGATAGATGGTTACCAAACTCCTCGTCGCGCTCTTGCTGATGGCACTTTGTGTGGCGATCCACGCCATCGGGCTCACGGCGGCTGTCCGACGGCTAAGGCGGTACGCGCTCGCGCAACCGCTTTCGTTCTCTCGGTCCGTCGGCCTGCTGATCGCCATCGCCGCGTGGGCCATCCTGCTGCACTTGCTGCAGATCGCGGTGTGGGCGGTGTTCTATGCCCTCGAGCACGGCATGCCCGACTTGGCGACCGCGTTGTACTTCAGCGCGGTGACGTACACCACCACCGGCTACGGGGACCTCGTCCTGCCGCCGGAGTGGCGCCTGGTGGGTGGTGTCGAGGCGCTCACCGGAATCTTGATGTGCGGCCTGTCCACAGGCTTTTTCTTCGCGGTCCTGCTGAAGACATTCGAACTCCCGCCCCAATCCGACCACGGCACAAGCGGCTGAATGGCTTGCTGGAAGAGCGAGCGGCGTGAACAGACATGGGAAGTGGCGCCGGCCGACATCCGTTCCTATCCGAGAATCCCGGCCGTCGTTCACGCCAATGACGGCGGCTTCACAGCTCCAATGCGAGGACCATTCAAATGCGCCGGCTCACCCTGTGCTCTGCTGCGGTTTTTTGCGTCGTCCTGGTCGGATGCGGAACAACCCGAGCACCGATGACGTATCAGCCCGCGGGCGCGTCGGGATTAGCTCAAAGCGTCGTCCACCCGTTTGAGAGTGCGATCTTGAGCAGCTCGCTCGGGGAATCGGCGCCGAGTTTGCGCCGCAGGTTCAACCGGTGTGCTTCCACAGTCCGCACACTGATGTCGAGGCGGCGAGCCACCGCCTTGTTGCTCTCCCCGTGCGCCAACAGAATCAAGATCTCATGCTCGCGGCTCGTCAGCTCCGACTTGGACACGTTCGCTTGGTTGATCAGGCTGGCAACTGGCGCGCTGAAGTAGTTTCCGCCTGAACTCAACACCGAGATCGCCGAGAGGATGTCTTCGGTAGGGGACTCTTTCAGAACGTAGCCGCGTGCACCCGCTCTGATGGCGCTGAGCACGTACTCGCGGTTGTCGTACATGCTCAGCATGAGGACCTTGATGTCCGGGTGGCGGGCGAGCAATGCCGCGGCGAGCTGGATTCCGTTCATGCCCTTCAAGCCGACGTCGACGAGCATGAGGTCGATTTCCATCGCGTCAGCCAGCGCCAAGGCTTGCTCGCCGCTGCCCGCCTCGCCGATGACGACCAGCCCAGGGACGACCGCCAGCCGAGCCTTGAGCCCATCGCGCACCAGCTGATGATCGTCGACGATCCCAAGCCTGATCGCTGATGAGGTGTTGAACATGTCGGGGGTCAAACAGCCAGCGGGAAACTCGCCTTGAGCAACGTGTGACCCCGCTGCGAGACGAGCTCGAAGGTGCCTCCGTTTCGCTCGACACGTTCGCGCATGTTGGTCAAGCCGATCCCGCGATCCTTGCTGTGCTCGACATTCGGGACGTCAAAGCCCTGCCCGTCGTCAAAGATTTCCAGAACGGCTTGGTCCGAGTGCCTCTCCAGCCTGATGTCGATCTGCGTGGCACGGGCGTGTCGCTCCACGTTCCTCAGCGCCTCCTGTGCAACGCGGAACAGGCTTACCGCCTGCAGCTCCGGAAGTTGTTCCTCCTGGACATTCGCTGACACGCTGACCTGGATGCCGCTCCGCTGTGCCACTTCGTCCCCGATATGCTCGAGGGCGGACGCCAGGCCAAGGTTGTCGAGCAACGCAGGGCGAAGGTCGTGGGAGATCCGCCGCACCTCGCTGATGGCGCCCGAAAGAGCGGCGATCTCGCGGTCGATGGCAGTGACCGGCTCGCGGTGCGCAAGGCGATGCCCCACGAGCTCGAACTGGTATTTGATTGAAACGAGGAGCTGGCAGATGTGGTCGTGGAGCTCGCGCGAAACACGAGCCCGCTCTTCCTCCTGTGACGTCACGACTCGATGCGCGAGCGCCTTGAGCTTCCGCTCGGCAACCCGGTGATCGCTGACATTCAGGGCGACACCCGCCGCGAAAATAGACAAGGCGGCGGCGACACCGACGACGGACATCCATAGCAGAGTCTCGCTGTAGCTTTTGAATAGGTTGTCCTTCATCTGGGCTGCCGCTGCGTCAACGTCGTCGAGATAGATGCCTGTACCGAGCATCCAGTTCCAGCGCGGGAGCATTACGGCATAGCTCAGCTTGCGGGTGACCTGGCCCGTCGAGGGCTTCGGCCACAAATAGCGCTGGAATCCACCCCCCTCTCGCGCGCGGGCGATGAGTTCCTGAATCACCCAGACGCCGTCTGCATCTCTCTTCATCCATTGGTCCGTGCCGACCATTTGCGTCTGGCGCGGGTGAACGATGTTCAAGCCCTTCGTCGTATAGACGAAGTAGTAGCCGTCCGCGCCGAAGTTCATCCCGGCAAGGATTGACTTCACCTCTTCCTTGGCCGCGTCGTCGTCTCGGCCAGTGTCGTAAATGCGGTCGATCGATGTCAGCGCGAGGGAAATGTAGTTCCGTAATTCATCCCGCTTGGCGTTCAGCAGCGTCTCTTCGAGCAGTGCCTGTTGCTGCTTTTGCAGGCTGGCTGTCTCGAAGACGAACAACGTCCCGATGGCCAGCGTCGCAAGCAACAGGGGCGCAACGGCGAGCAGCAGGAACTTCGCTTTCGGCTTCATTCGCGAATTGTCCGGAGGTGGTTCCGTGATGGCGAGAGCCAGGGCCGCACGTTTTCCCCTATGCAGAACTACGCAGCCGCACCGCGCACACCTACGAATTGGGCTTGCGCACTTGCCCTCGCAAAATTCCCCCGTCCGCATGCCGCAGCGGCCGTGCGGACCTACCTAGACAGGACACACAGTGATGACTTTAAGACAAGCGTCCTGGCCATCGCCCTGGCAGCAGCCACGAGCCTTTCGCTCGCTGCCGACCCGATCAAGATCGGCGTCGACGGTCCGTTCACCGGCGGCTCGTCGTCGATGGGCGTGAGCATGCGCGACGTAGCGAGGCCCGTCCTAAGGTCGAAACTGTGGACGAAAAAAAGCCCCGCCGAAGCGGGGCTTTGAGTCATCGACTCATGTCGCTTGGCGGCGGCGTCTGGAGATGACGCCGAGGAGTCCGAGACCGCCCAGCATGAGCGCGTAGGTCTCCGGCTCAGGCACCGCGGTGACGCCAGCAGCAGCCGCCAGAGTCAGGTTGTCCGCGCCGGGCCACAGGAAGCCCCCGGCGGGCTGTACGGACGACAGCACCAGCGAGTTCATCGCGCCCGTCGAAACGAAACCAACGAAGCTGGTGAGGCTTCCGGTGATCGTCTGCGTCACGGAAGCGCCAAGGGCGTCCGTGGCAAGCAGCGTCAACGACCCCGCCGAGAAGGCACCGTCGACGTCCGAGCCGAAGAAGTTCCCGCCGATTGCCCTGACCCCGCCGCCGAAGCTTCCGAACGTGATGGCGTCGGCGGCCGTGTTTGTCGACAGGAACGGATTCGCAGCGGAGCCGCCACCGAAAAAGCCGTCCGGCGCGCTCGCCGTGTAGGTGTAGCTACCGGCGGACCGGATGACCGGCGATGGCGTGAGCGCGGTCACCGAGAACCCGGTGAAGGTGTCCACGCCCGGCGCGGTCACTGCCGCGAGGAAGCTGGCCTGCGAGGTGAAGACGGTGATAGCCGCCTGCGAGGCCGCGGAGATGGCCAGCAAGGCCGCCACGGCTAACGGTTTGCGAATGAAGCGAACGATCTGCATTGCTTTCTCCTTGGGATGTAGGTGAATCACTTCCAGTGCGGCACGAAACGCGGGCCGTACTGCGGTGCCGGCACGCCCCGCTCCAGGGCGCCGAGGTCAGGCGCGGCACCAGTGAAGACGTCCGTGACGTTCGGGATAAAGACGCCGCGATCGACGGCCGCGTTCGAACCCGCGCGCAGGCTGAAGTCGAGACCGGTACGCGGGACCACGGTCGTGCGGTTGACCGGATCCTGGGCGTTCATCTGAGGCACGTTGACGAAGACATCGTAGTCGACGAGCACGCTATGTGTGTCCTGCCCAGTCGCGGCGCTGTACGCAGCGAGGGTGGCGAAGTTGCGAGTCACCCGGGTCGGCGTATGCGTCGGTGTCGGGTGATCCGCCAGCACCGCGAAGTCCGGCGAGTTCCAGGAGAACGACACCGCGGCACCCGGATTCGGGCGGAAGCCGTTGTAGTCCGACGAGGTGTAGTTCGTGTTCGTCGTCACCGAGATCAGCTGCGTCGACGAGTTCTCGCCCATGAACAGGTTGTTGCGCCAGTGCATGTTGCTGCTCGCCGGCGCTGACGTCTCCGACAGGATGTCATTGTTGAGGAAGACGGCACCCGTCAGCTCGCCACGGGTTGAACCGCCGGGGAGGTGATACCCGATGTTGCGGATCCAGTAGATCGGGCCGCTGAGCGTCGGCTGATTGCAGAATGCGTGCGAAGCCGAATTCAGCATCAGATTGCGCATCACACGCAGGTTGTGCAGGCTTCCATCCGCCTCGAACGGGTTGTCATGGAAGTTGTTCATGTAGTTGTCCATGAAATCGTTCGCCACGGGACGCAACTCCCAGAACTCCTTCGGCGGATATTTCGCGCCATTCGTGGTGTCGGGCACGCTCGCATCGGTCGCGAACGAGCCGTCCGGGTTGCCGTACGTCTCGACGTCGATTCCGTCGTGGAAGTGCTGCACCTCGTTGTGCGAGATGACGTGACCCTGTCCGTAGATCTTCACGGCGATGTATGAGCCATAGCGCTTGACCGGCGTGTCGTTGGACGGCTGGCCCATGCTGGGAACTCCGGGGAATGTGCCGCCGAGCCCGAGGAAATCCATGTCACGAGTGGTCGACCAGAGAATGATGTGGGCCGGATCGTTGCGACCGATGAACCAGTTGTCGGCGATGTAGAAGTTGCTCGAACCGGAGAAGTTCGTGTAGACGCCCATGCCGATGTTCTCGAACCGCGTCTTCTTGACCGTGAGGCCCTTCGTGCCGTTCTCGAATTGGGTGCCGGCCCAGATCGCGATTTCGGTGTTGCGGATCGTCAGGCCCTCGAAATAGTGGTAGGGCGCGGCCTTGACGTTGAACAGGTTGAACGTGCCGTTGCCGTCAAAGATCACCTCGCCATCGCCGGCGGCCTTGATCGCGATCGGTTTGTCGGGCTCGCCTTTGCCGTGAAAATAGTAGGTGCCGTCGAAGGTCGACGCCCCCTGCAGCGTGAGGTCGTTCGTGTAGAACTCGCGGTAGTACTTGTACAACCCGGCGTGGACGAGGATCGTGTCGCCGGCGCGCACGCGCGGACGCGTGGCCATGATCATGTCCGTGCCCGACGTCGCGGTGTTGTACGCCGCCATCAGGCCGAGGAAGGACGGCTCGATCCGGGCGCCGGTCCAATCGGGCGGGTACACGTGGAAGGTGCGGCCGCCGGGGTAGGGCATCGGCTCGGGGCGAGTGCGCACGGTCTCGACACGCGTGGCCTGGCCCGCCACGCCATCCGGGTCGGTCATGACGAACTGGACTTCGTAGTCGGTCCCCGGGTCGAGGTCAAGGACGCTGCCCGTGAACATGTTGGGGCTGATCACGTCGAAGCGCGTGTTGCTGATGACCCGCTCGTTATTGATCCGGAAGAGGTCCATCGCCTGCTTCCAAGCACGCTGGCCCTTCTTTCGGTACGACACGGCGACCCGCGCGTTGCGGTTGTCGTCACCGTCGATCCGCCATTCGAACGCAAGGTTGTTCAGCGTCGGCGGCTCGACGTAGAAATCGCCCGCGACCGTGGCGTTCGCGGCGAACGCACTGCCGCCCCAAGTCGCGCCGACCGCGGTGACGAGCGTCGCCGTCAATGCACGCAGCGACGCTCGTGAGCGCCTCATCGTGCTCAGATCGAAGATCCGACCCCAGCTATCCATTTTTAAGTCTCCTCTATGGATGAAGTCCGGCCAGGACTCCGTGTTGGATGAGCATCCTGCTCACCGATCTCTAGAAGTACGGAAAGAGAGCCTCGTCGGCGGAGAGCCTCGTCGGCGGCGCCGCTCCGAGGCAACGGCGGGCCTTTCGTCCCGAGGGAGCGACTCGACCTCGCTCGCGCTTGATGCGGGATTCATTCGGACGCCAGTCGCTTGAGCCTCAGCGCAGCGGGATGCGCCGGGGACGTCGCTTGCGGCGGGACCGCCGCTGACCACTCCGGCGGGAGGACGCCAGAGACGCTCGGTCTCGCAGCGGTGCCCTCACCCTGTGCGCGAGCCTTGGTCCGCTCTGCCAGCGGGTCGCTCGTCGCATTGGGGTCGAAAGCGAGGCCGCTTCTTGCACCCCAGGCCTCATTGACAAAATACAAGGGCAGCAGGAACACGTCGCGCATCGCGAGGCGCGTCGCTTCTTGCAAGAACAGCTCTCGCGCGTCGTTCTTTGGCTGAGCCGCGGCTTGCTGGATCAATCCGTCGAGCGTCCCGTTGCTGTACCGCGCCCAATTCAGGCCACCGACACCGGTGTCTTGATCAGGCGTCGCCAGCAAAGCGATGAGTGCTTCGGTCACGTCAGGAGAGCTGCTCACGAATCCACGCAAGTAGGCGCTGTACGAACGCTGCGCAGCGCGGACGGCAAAAGTGGCCGGTGTTTCCGCGACAGCTTCGGTCTGGATTCCGACGTCTCGCAGCATGCCGGCCAGGGCTGCCAGCACCTCGGCGTCTCCGGGATACACGCCTCTGGGCCCGTGCACCTTGATCGAGAAGCCCTTCGGATATCCCGCTTCCGTCAAGAGGGTCCGTGCGTCGGCGACGTCTCGACGGTCTGGGATGATGCCGGGAACGTAGCCAAAGAATCCACGGGGCACGAGCTGGCCCGCGGGTTCCCCGAGACTCTTGACACCGATCGCGGCGAGCTCACGGCGATCAATGGCCTCCGAGATCGCGCGGCGGACCCGCGGGTCGGTCAACGGGCTGACGCTCATCGGCGCACCCGGTGCATCGACGGATGACACCTCCGGCGGATTGCTGGTGTGGGTCCCAAGCTGCAGAAACATCAGTCGTCCCGTAGGAACCGATGTCATCGAAAACCGCTTGCCGGCGCCAAGTCGATCGATCTCTTGCGCCGGCACCTGATCGATCACATCCGCGGTGCCGTTCGTCAGCGCGTTCACGCGTTCGGCTGCGTCAGGGAGCGCCAGAATTTGAACCGTCTTCCAGGTGGGAGGCTTCGACCAATAGTGATCGTTGGCCTCCAGCGCGACACCCTTTGAGCCAGCCGTAGTGATTCGGTACGGACCCGTTCCCGCGATCACCCGCCACGGGTTCGAAGCAAGCGCCCTTTCGGGGGCGGCTGGGACGATCGGGGTATGCGCCAGCGCTTGCATCATCGTCGCGTACGCTGCCTTGGAAACCAGGGTGATCGTGGCCGATTCGACCTTGCCAACGGTCAACCAGCTTGTCCCCGCGATCGTCCCCAGCATCTTGCGGATTGAATAGGCAACGTCCGCGCCGGTCATCCTCGTGCCGTCATGGAAGCGGATGTCTCGACGAAAGTTGAACTGCCAAGTGCTCTCGTCGAGCTGACGCCAGGATGCAGCGAGACTCGGGGCGATGACGCCCCCGACGTCGTACCTGACGAGGCATTCATAGGCATGTCCTGCGACTGCGACCTCAGCGACACTCGACGCTCGCATGGGATCGACGGATTTCAGGTCGCTTGCCATGCCGATCGTGAGCTGCGACTCGCTGGCGGCATTAGCCGACTGCGGGGTCAGCGTCGCAAACAACAGCGCCCACAGCGCTGCCGCAATGCTCAGGGAACGGGGCATTCGTAGAAGCTTCATTGAACTCTCTCACAGAGATTCGGCGCTGCTTTCCAACGAACGCAAGCGTGGGCTTCTCGACGGCGACAGCCTCGAGAACCAACGAATGCAGGATTGCCACGAATTCGTCCTCGTCATCGACGACGGGTGGCCCATCTCCGACTCATTCTGTCGTCCCGTCCACACCGTTCCATTCGCATCTCTGCCGAGAGTTCCTGCGTAGTTCTGCATAAGGGGAAACACGGTGTCGTTGTTGATCAGTTCGCCGCGAGTCACCCCGAGTAGCGGTTCTGGAAGGAACTGCCGTTATTTCAGCGCCCCACCTTGTGGCGCATGCGACGCTCGGAGGCCTTGAAGCACGACGAGAAGGCCGAGCCGGACCTGCTGAGCATCGAGAGGCGGTCACTGCCAGAGTCGCCCGCAGAACCCCAACTCACGGGCGCGGCTGAGGGAAGGACTAACGCCTTAGGGATGCGCGCGGATCGCCGCCGTGAATCGCTCGAGTGCCTGCGGCCTTGCCGCGAGGGTATCTAGGGCGGAACTGAGCGGCGAGCCACCCGCCGATCCCGTCGTCAGCGGCAAGGTTCTGTCGAGGCTCCAACGGGCGCCAAGCCGGCGGCGAGCGCGAATGCGCGGGGCGGCCACTCGCTACTCCACGTCGCTGTCACTCTTCCCGCGCCGGTGCCTTGGCTATAGGTGACGCGGACCCGCGAGCCCGCGGCCGGGCGTGCGCCGTGCTGCCCATCGCCAAACCGCACCGTGCCCAGGTCCGGGTCCAGAATGAATACCTGCGCATCCGCCGCCGCTGCCTGGAGGGCTCTTGCGGAGACGAGGCGTCGCCACCTGTGGCCATCGACAGACACTGTCGCTCGGATGCTCGTGCACACCGGGATTTCTGCAGGCTGCTGTGTCGTCATGATTCCATCTGACCTACAGCGCCTCAGTCCATCAGCTGCCGCGAGAAGTACGTGAACTCGAGCGCCGACGTGAAGGCCTGCTGCTTGAGGTTGGCGCCCGCGCTGTGGCCGCCTTCGGTCACTTCATAGAACCAGTACGGAATGCCGTACTCAGCCATTCGCGCCGCGAATTTGCGAGCGTGCTGAGGGCCAACGCGGTCGTCCTTGGTGGTGGTCCACACCAGGGGCACCGGGTACTCGACGCCTCGCTTGAGCTGTCGGTACGGCGAGATGCTGGCGAGGAAATCGCGCTCCTCGGGCACGGCCTGCGACCCATACTCGCCGACCCAGGACGTGCCTGCGGCGATCTGCTCCATGCGTTCCATGTCAAGCAGCGGCACCTGTATGTCGACCGCGTGGAAGAGCTCGGGGTGCTGGGTCATCTGCACCCCCATCAGCAGGCCGCCATTGGAGCCGCCCATGATGCCAAGCCGTCGAGGACTGGTGACTTTGCGCGCGATCAGGTCGCGCGCAACCGCGGCGAAGTCGTCATAGACGATCTGGCGTTTGGTCTTCAGACCAGCATCGTGCCAGGCAGGACCGAATTCCCCGCCACCGCGGATGTTGGCCACGACCCAGACACCGCCGCGTTCGATCCAGAGCTTGCCGGTGATGGCGCTGTAGCTGGGCGAGAGCGAGACGTTGAAACCGCCGTAGGCATTGATGATGGTCGGGTGGCCGCCGTCCAGCACCATCGCCTTGGGGTGGACGATGAAGTAGGGAATGCGCGTGCCATCGGTCGAGGTGGCGACGAACTGCTCGACCTCGGTCGCCGAGGCGTCGAACAGCGCCGGCACCGAGCGCACCCGGGAAGGCGCCGGCGCGGTCGATCGGGTGCGCCAAAGGCTCGTCGGTTGCAGGTAGCCGGCCACCTGCAGGTAGGCGGTCTCGCTGCGTGCGTTGGCATCCACGATGCGCACTGTCGCGTTGTCGGGCAGTGTCAGCGGCATCGCGCTCCACGCGCCCTTGCCACTTCGCGTCAACCTCGTCAGTCGTCCGCGGACATTGTCCAGGGTGGTGAGAAGCAGCGAGTCACGTGTTGCTTCCACATTGTCGAGCGCCTGGCGCGGACCGGGTTGCCAGACTGGACTGGGATGAAGGCGTCGGGGTGACGTGCTCGCCTGCACCAGGTCGACGGCGGCGAGCGATCCTTCGGGCAGTGCGGCGGCTCCTTCGCCCCAGGGCTCACGCAAGCGCACGATCAGCTGCCCCTCGAACAGAGTCGCGACGTCCGCCTTTGGCGGCATGGCAAGCCGGCTCGGGCCCTCTGCCGTGACGAGGTAGTGCTCGAGTTCAAAGGTGGACAGGGGCCGCACGATCAGTGCGGCCCTTCGCCCTTGGGCATCCACCAGGACCTGGGGCGTCACGCCATAGCCGCCATCGTCCTTGCCGCCGCGAAACACTTCGGTGGCAGCCGACAACGGTTGCCCACGCCGCAGGCGCTTCACGATGTAGGGATAGCTTGACGTCGTGACCTCACCGGGGTTCCATTCGCGCGCGACGAGCAACGTATCCGCATCCAGCCATGCCGTGCGCTGCTTGCCCTTGGGAAGGGCGAAGCCGCCGGTCACAAAGCGGCGAGTGGTCAGGTCGAATTCGCGCGCGCTCACAGCGTCCTCACCACCGTCGGACAGCAGCAACAGACAGCGGCGCTGCGCGTGCGACTCGCAGTCGACGCCTTTCCAGATCCAGTTCGCGTTTTCTTCGGCGGACAGCCGGTCAAGGTCAAGAACCGTCGTCCAGTCTGGCGTGCCGCCACCGTCGTAGTCGACCTGTGTCGTCATGCGCCAGATGCCGCGAACATGCTGCCCATCGCGCCAGAAGTTATAGACCTTGCCGTCGATCTGCTGGGGTTGCGGAATGCGGTCGCGGTTCTGCACGATGGCCAATGCCTGCTCATGCAGCGCATCGAAACGCGGGTCCTTGGTCATCACGGCCAACGTCTTCGCGTTTTCCGCACGGACCCATTCCATGACGGCGGCCGAATCGAAAGGCTCCAGCCAGAGGTAAGGATCGTCGACGACGGCGTTTGGTGTCGCGCTCGTTTGCGCCGATGCCGATGCGGCCGCCAACGAGAGCACCAGCAAAAACGACCGAAAAGAAAGCGAACTCGTCATGCCCGACCATCTCAGCTGAACTACGTCATCGTGCCATAGCGGCGGACAGCTGCGAGTCGCACCGCTGAGTTCCTAAGCGGCCACGCCACGGTGCTCTCCGGCGCTTCGTGTGCGAGACCACACTCCTCGCGTTCCGTCGCGGACCGGACCGCGCACCCACCACGCGCGTATGCTCCGCCGCGCCAGCCAACTCCACGGGATGCGTCGCGATGAAGTGCGGGCGGTGCCAGTTCGATGTCTCCGTCGGCTTCGCCTTCTGTCCCGGGTGCGGGCTCAAGCTCGCGGCCGCGGCGCCTGCGCCCGACGGGGGAGCCGACGCCGATCGCCGCGCCGCCACCGTGCTGTTCGCGGACCTGTCCGGCTTCACTGCCATCTCAGAGCGGCTCGACCCCGAGGACGTGCGCCGCCTGCAGACCGACCTGTTCGGCGCGTTGCGCGGCGTCATCGACCGCTTCGATGCGTACCCGGAGAAGTTCATCGGCGACGCTGTCGTGGCCGTCTTCGGTGCCCCGGTGGCGCACGAGGACGACCCGCAGCGCGCCTTGCGCGCCGCGCTCGAGATGCACGCGTGCGCGGCCGAGCTCAGCGAGCGTTGGCGCGACCAGCTCGGCGCGCCGCTCGCGCTCCACATCGGCGTCAACACGGGCCGGGTCGTCGCCGGCCGTCTCGGCACGGCGGCGGACGCAGCGTACGCGGTCACCGGCGATGCGGTGAACACCGCGGCGCGCCTGCAGTCGGCCGCCGGCCCGGCGCAGACACTGGTGAGCGCCGCCACCCACCAGCTGACCGAGCGCGAGTTCGGGTTCGAGGCCGCCGGCATGCTGGCGCTGAAAGGCAAGGCCGAGCCGCTGCAGGTGTATCGGCTGCTCGATGTCCACGATGCGCGGCCGACCGACCTGCGCGGCCTCGCCGCGCAAGGGCTCGAGGCGCGGCTCGTCGGTCGCGACGCCGAGCTGGCGCAGGTGCTCTCGGCCGCGCTGCGCGTGGCCGACGGCCGGGCGCAGGTCGTGAGCCTGGTCGCGCAGGCGGGAGTCGGCAAATCGCGCCTGGTCGACGCTTTGCTCGAGCGCTTGCGTGGCGCCGCCGGCTTCGCGCAGGCGACCGTGCGCCGCGTCGTCGCCTCGTCCGTCGGCCCGCGACCCTACGGCCTCACCGCTGGCCTCTTCCTCGAGGGCTACGGCATCGCGCCGACCGACTCGCTCGAGCTCGCGCGCGCCAAGGTCGAGCACGGCATGCGCGCCATCGGCGCCGGCGACGCCGAGATCGAGCTGGTCGTGCCGGTCGTCGGCTACATCCTCGGCCTGCAGTCGGTCGAGCGATCGAGCGAGATCGAGCCCGAGCGGCTCAAGCGCCAGATCGCGATGACGCTGCGCACGGTGCTCGAGCGCCGTCTCGCGAACGGCCCGCTCGTCCTCGTCCTCGAGGACCTGCAGTGGGCCGATGCGGCCTCGATCGAAGCGATCCCGACGCTGGCCGATTGGCTGTGCGAGCGCTCGTTGCTCGTCGTCGTGACCGGCCGGCCGCCGTTCGACCCGGCCGCGCTCGACTGCGGCCGCGTCCCGAACAGTGTGGTGCGGCTCGAGCCGCTCGCCGACGACGCCACCCTGTCCTTGCTGGCGGAGTTCTTCGGTGCGGCCGCCGAGTCGCCGTTCGAGCCCGGCTTGCAGGAGCGGATCGTTCGCCAGGCCGGAGGCAATCCGCTCTATCTCGAGGAAGTGGTTCGCGGACTGATCTCGAACGGCGTCCTGACCCGCGGTGCCAACGGCCGCTGGCGCTGCGATGCGGCGGCCGGCAACGTCGAAGTGCCGTCGTCGATCGAGGGCCTGCTGCTTTCGCGCATGGACCGTCTGCCGGCCGCGGCGCGACGCACGCTGCAGAGTGCGGCGATCCTGGGGCCGCTGTTCGAGTCGGCGCTGCTCGGCGCGGTGGACGAAGCCGCCGCGGATCCGGCGCTGCTCGCGCTGTTGTGCGATGCG
>Ga0207711_10001889_pt1 | contig 19072 bp, 16 predicted proteins | sample KBSS34metaG_FD_184401 | JGI IMG/M metagenome (GOLD analysis project Ga0207711, IMG submission 184401) | Switchgrass rhizosphere microbial communities from Kellogg Biological Station, Michigan, USA - KBS S3-4 metaG (SPAdes) (version 2) | ecosystem: Host-associated > Plants > Roots > Rhizosphere...
GAACGCTCGATCGCGCCCGCGGTGGAGCAGATCGGGCGCTGGTTCGAAGCCGAAGGCTGGGAATTCCATACCTACGCCTTTGATCCCCACTTTCTCCATCTCGACGTTCAAATGGGCATGGTGGCGGAGGACCTCGCCGTCGTGTGCGTGGAGGCCGTCGAGCCGCAACTTGTAGAATGGCTGAAGGGGAAGGGCATTCGTATTCTGCCCATTCCATATGCCGACGCAATGAAGCTGGGAACGAATGTTGTCGCTCTTGGGGCCGGGCGAGTGCTTATTCCGTCGACGAGTCGAAACCTCATCAAGTTGTGTCGGTCCGAGGGACTGGAGGTATTCGATCCAGACGTTTCCATGGTGGCATTGGGCGGCGGCGCAGTGCACTGCATGTGCCAGGCCCTGCGGCGCGACTCGGCCCGATGATGATCGGGCGCCTCGCAAGACATCCCAAAAGCAAAAGATATACGCAGTGAAAGAAAAAGATGCGTCAATGAGGTTAGAAATCTGCTGGATGCATTGAAAACAACAGCAATAGATTGAAGTTAACTCATATCCTAGGAGGGGTAAGGACATGCGTTACACCATGATTTCTAGCTACGTTGCCGCTTTGCTTGCCGGAACGGCATTGACCATGCCTGGAGCGGCGTTCGCCGCGGGTGACGTTTCCGATGCGACTGAGCATCGCTCTGCCGGTGCTGAAGGCTCGGCGGACGTGATTGGCGAGGTCATCGTCACCGCGAGCCGCCGAGCACAATCCATCTCCAGCGTGCCGTACAATATTTCGGCGGTGACGGCGGAGGGGCTCAGCCGCAACGGCGTCACCGACATCGTGAAGCTGGCGCACAGCGTGCCGGGCGTCGCCATCATCGATCGCGGTCCGCGTGAAGCGGGGATGAACAATACGATCGTCATCCGCGGCATCACCACGAGCGGCGCGGGCGGACTCAGTCCCGCAGCGCAGACAGCCGATGCGGTGTCGACCTATATCGGTGAAGCGCCGCTCTACGTGAACATGGCGATCAAAGACGTCGAGCGCGTGGAGATATTGCGTGGACCGCAGGGTACGCTCTACGGCTCCGGTTCGCTCGGCGGCACGATCCGCTTCCTGTTCAATCGGCCCACCATGGACGGTTTTTCCGCGACCGTAGATGGTTCGCTGGCCAGCACCAGGAAGGGCTCCGCGAGCGGGTCCGGCGACCTGATCGTCAATGCGCCTCTGGGTGACAAGGTTGCGTTGCGCGCAGTCGGCAGCTATTCGCACGGCGGCGGTTATGTCGACCAGATGTTTCTGTTCAAGCGCGCCGGGGCTCACGGCCCAGCCGTCAACGCCAATCCAGCCGACATCGTCGACGGGGCGCCGATCATCGAGCCCAAAAAGAATGTAAACTCTGACGATATTTACTTCGGCCGGGTCTCACTCCGGGCGACACCAACCGAAAACCTCGATCTGCAACTCAATTACCAGTATCAGCATACGGATGTCGGCGGCTCGGGCGGGGTCAATCCGGGCTATAACGGGAACGACCGGTACCAGGGGTCCCAGCGCCTTCTGGATCCCCTCAAGAGCGACACACATCTTATCAACCTTGATGGAAACCTGGATTTCGGCTTCGCCACCTTGACCTCGTCGTCGTCCTATTTCGACGAGAAGGTCGTGGCCAGCCGCGACAATACCGGGGCGGGGGAAACCTCTGGCTATGGAGTATTCTATGTGGGTAGCCCGCGCTTCATAGAAGAGGCGATCGATCATAATCGCTACAAGGGCTATGTTGAGGAAGTTCGCCTGGCGTCCAGCGGCAAGACGCCGCTGCAATATGTCCTCGGAGCCTTTTTTCAGGATACCAAGCGCCACCTGGATCTGGACGACATCATGCCGGGGTATTCGGCCTGGCGCCGTGCGGCCGGAACGAATCCGTTCGGTCCTTTTCCGCTGCCGGCGGACTTCCAGCTGCCGAACAACGAGCGGGATTTCCTGACCACGGAGACGCAACGGTTCCGCGAATTCGCCCTGTTCGGCGAACTTACGTACAACATCACCGATCGGTGGCAGGTGACCGGCGGCGCCCGATTCTTCTGGCAACGTTTCAGGGATCAGGCGTCCTTCCTTCTGCCCCAGGCCGAGATCCTCTTCGGTCCGGGTTCGGGTTCGGCTGTGGGCGACAGCCTCAGCAAAACGTCGGATCACATCTTCAAGGCGAACACGTCCTATGAGGTGATCGACAACGTGCGCTTCTACGCCACGTTCTCGCAGGGTTTCCGCCGCGGCGGCGCCAACGCGCTGCCCGTGGTTGGACCCTTTGCCGAGCGCGCTGACCTGAACACCTACAAGGCCGACAAGATCAACAATTACGAGCTGGGATTGAAGGGGCGGCTGGGCCGGACCCTGAGCTTCTCCACCGCGATCTTCCAGATCGACTGGAAGGACGTTCAGCTTCCGTTGGTGACTGTCGCCTCGGGGCAGCCCTTTGTGGCCAATGGCGGCCGGGCCCGTTCCAGAGGCTTCGAATTCGAATCGAACTGGCAAGTGACCGACGCGCTGTCGGTGACCCTCGGCTACGCCTACGCCGACGCCAAGCTGACCGACAGCTTCGAGATCCGCACGCTGAACGCCTCTCTGACCGACCAGCTGGGCGGAATCGCAGGTTCGGGTGCTGCGGGCAGCCCGACGCCGGGCACGCCGAAGCACAGCGCGACCCTCGGCGTCGATTATCGCCATGAACTTTCGAGCAATCGTGCGCTTCTGCTCCATATCGACGGCAACTATCGATCGAAGGTCCTGCGCAACCTGGCAAGCAGCACGTCCTCCGCATATTATCTGAAGGGTTACGCGATGTGGAACCCGTCGGTGACCTATGAAACCCCGCAATGGTCGGCAACGGCCTTCGTGGACAACGTGTTCAACATCAAAGGCGTCACCAGCATCAACTCGCTGACGCCCGACGTCGCGAACCGCCAGCGGTCGATCTTCATCTCCCGGCCGATCACGGCGGGCATCCGCTTCAACCTCAAGCTCGGGAAGGCGGCCACTTAGGAGGCTAAGCCCTTCGGGAGAAGGGCGCCGCAAGGTGCTGCACGCGGCTGGCCATGGCCGGCGTAGCACCGACCTCCCGCCCAGCTTTGAAGATCTACCTCCCCGAAAAATATCCTCTCATCTGCTCATCTCCATCAGGAGCCTCGACGTGCGAATGAAGACAATGCTCTCCGCCATGCTGGCCTCCACTCTGCTGACTTTGCCGGCCTGGGCAGAGCCTGCTCCTGCGGGCCACGTCGATCGAATCTTCCTGCACGGGCGTATCTGGACCGGCGATGACGCCCAGCCCTGGGCGGAAGCCCTGGCGGTCTCCGGAGACACGCTGGTCGGTGTCGGAAAAGATGCGGACATCAAGGCGATGGCGGCGGCGGACACGGCCGTGATCGATCTTGCGGGCCGCTTCGTCACGCCCGGTTTCCAGGACGCCCACGTGCATTTCCCCGGGCCGTCGGTGAACGCGATCAACCTGGACGACGTCACGACGCTTGAGGAATTCCAGGCCCGGCTCAAGGCGTTCGCGGCGGCGCACCCGGACCTGCCCTGGATCACCGGCAAGGGGTGGGGCTATTCGATCTTCCCCAACCAGATCGCCGACAAGAAGTATATCGACGCCGTCGTCCCCGACCGACCCGTCTATCTGCAGGAGCGTGACGCGCACATGGGCCTGGCCAACAGCGCCGCGGTCCGAGTGGCGGGCGTCACCGCGGCCACGCAGGATCCGCCCAACGGCCACATCATGAAAGCCAAGAGCGGCGAGCCCACAGGCGAGTTCAAGGAGGCCGCCCAGGGATTGATCGCTAGCAAGATTCCGCCGGAGAGCGACGATCTGCGCTACCACACGCTTCTGGCCCACATGGATGAGGCGGCGCAGGTCGGACTGACGTCGCTCCAGGACGCCATGACCTTTCCTGAGACCGTGCCGATTTTCGAGCGGGCGCTCGCAGCGAACACCCTCAAACAGCGTTTCCAATTCGCCATGGTCATGGTCCCTGGCGTAGGCCCCTATTCGCTCCAACATCATCTCGCACGGCCGATCACCGAAGCGGACGTGGCGCCGTACGTCCAGCTGCGCGCAAAGCTGCGTGGACCGCTACTCAAGGTGGTGGCGATCAAGGGCGTGCTGGACGGCACCGTCGACGCGATGACCGCCACCATGTACGATCCGTATGTCGGGACCAACATCACCGGGATCCCCTTCTGGGAAACCGACGAGCTGAACCAGACGGTCGCACTGTACGACAAGCTCGGTTTCCAGGTGCTGCTGCACGCGATCGGCGACAAGGCCATCGCCCAGGCGCTCGACGCCTTCGGATATGCGCAAAAGGTCAACGGCACGACCGGCAGGCGTCATCGTATCGAGCACGCGGAAGTTCCAGACCTGCCCGATCTCAAACGCTTCCATGACCTCGGGGTGATCGCTTCCACGCAGCCGATCTTCGCCAACCCCGACGAAACCGTCCTCAAGAATTTCGACCCGCTGTTGGGGCCGAAGCGTGCATCGCATGCGGATTCGTTCAAGATCTTTGACGATGCCGGAATCGCGCAGGCGTTCGGCAGTGACTGGGACAATTTCACCTTCTCGCCGATGGAAGGGATCGCCGTAGCCGTCACCCGCATGACCGCGGACGGCAAACCGCTCGGCGGCTGGTATCCGAACGGCCGTATCTCGGTTGAAGCGGCGCTGCGCCACTACACAAGGGACGGCGCCTACGCCACCTTCGACGACGCGGTGCGTGGCGCCTTGACCAAGGGCAAGCTGGCCGACTTTGCCGTCCTTTCGCAAGATCTGACCAAGATCGACCCGACGAAGATCCGCCAGACCAAGGTGCTGCTGACGGTAATGGGCGGTGTGGACACTTGGCGTAGCCCGGATTTCCATTAAAGACAGATCGTCGCTCTGTGCCATTGCGCCGGCGCGAGACGCCCCAGACAAGGAGATAGGAGGGCCTGGGAGTGCGACCCGGCGTCGGCATCATGTCCAACCTGCAGGGGCGGGAGCCGCGGCGATGACGGCGCCTGCCGGCTTGCAGGCGGAAATCGGCCACGGGCGGCGGTTGCTCGCCGCCGGGCGCGCCGCCGATGCGCTCGCGGTTGCTGAACATATCCACGCGCGCGGCGCAGGATCGAGCGCCACGCTGCACCTGATGGCGGAGGCGGCACTGCAAGCCGGGGACCCTGCCAAGGCGGTGCGCGCCGCGCGCGCCCTCGTCGAACAGGACGACCGGTTACCCTGGGCCTGGAGTCTGCTCGGTCGCTGCACGCTGGCGAACGGCTATCCCGGCGTGGCGGCCGAGGCGGCGATGCGGTCGGTTTCCATGCCGGACGTCTCCGCGGCGACCTTAGGAAACGCGGCCACGGTACTATCGGCGGCTGGCCGTCACGATATCGCGCTCGACACTTTTGCACGGGCGGTCGACCTCGCGCCCGACGATCCCAGGCACCTGTTCAACTTGGCGATGGAGCGGCGCTTCCTGGGCGATCTCGCCGCGGCCGAGGCCGATTGCGACCGCGTGATCGCACGCGACCCCGATCATTTTGAGGCGTGGCTGATCCGATCCAGTCTGCGCCGGCAGACGCTGGACAACAATCATGTGGACGCCATTCGCGCCCGCCTGTCCCGCGGCGTGGGAAGTTGGCGGGGCGAAGGCCAGCTCCTCTACGCGCTGGCCAAGGAACTGGAGGACCTCGGCGATCATGCGCGCAGCTTCGTGGCGCTGGCTCGCGGCGCGGCACTGCGCCGGTCGCATATGAATTATCAGGTCGATCGGGACGTGCGGATGTTGGAGGCGCTGATCGCAGCATTTCCCGCCCAAGGCGCTGCGGTTGACCCGAAATCCACGGAAGGCTCGGCCGCCATCTTTATCCTGGGCTTGCCGCGCACCGGCACGACGCTCGCCGAACGGATCCTGTCCAGTCACTCGCAGGTGGAATCCCTGGGCGAACTGAGCGCCTTCCCCCACGCGATGATGGCGGGAATGCAGAAAATCCTGGGGCAGGGACAAGGCGCTGAGCACCGGATCGCCGCCGCCCAGGCCATCGACCCCGCGGAGCTCGGCAGGGCGTATCTGGAACGTCTTGCGGGACTGCGCGGGGCTGGGCGGTGCTTCATCGATAAGCTTCCGATGAACTTCCTCAATATTGGCCTGATCCGGCGAGCCCTCCCGGGCGCGAAGATCATCCATCTTCGCCGTGATCCGATGGACGCCGGCTATGCCATGCTGAAGACCTGGTTCGCCGACGCTTATCCCTTTTCCTACGATCAGGAGGAACTCGGTCGCTACATAGCCGCCTATCAGCGGCTGATGGCGCATTGGAAGGCGTTATATCCGGAGGCCATACTTGAGATCGAATATGAAGCCCTGGTCGACGACGTCGAGGGGCAGGCCCGCCGGATGGTCGCGCACTGCGGCCTGGAGTGGGAAGCGGCCTGTGCAGAGCCTCATCGCAACAACGCGCCTTCAACGACGGCGAGCGCCAGCCAAGTTCGCGAGCCGACCCACCGGCGCTCCGTCGGGGGCTGGAGCAACTACCGACGTGAGCTGGAGCCCATGCACGCCATTCTGGCCGAGCAAGGCCTAATCACGTAAGCGTTCGGCGCAGGGTGCTTGCGCTTGCGGGCCTTTAGCCGCGCCTGCGGTGCGGGCGAGATACAAACCGTAAGTGACGTTTGCGCGTTGCTGTTCGTGCAATCCAGATCAGGCGAGAATGACGCCAGCGTCAGGTTCGTTCGGGGGCGCGGGAAACGGGGAGGTGGGCCTTGAGGGTCATCACCGGCCGGGCGGCATGCGGGCCAACAATCGGGCGGAGAACTCGCACCTGCCGATCCGCCGACGCGAGCGGAAGATGCAACGGTTCAAATCCCAGGCCCAGCCCAGAGATTCCTCGCCACCCACGCCGCCGTCTACAACTGCTTCAACGTCCAACCCCACCTGATCCGCCGGCACACGCTGCGCCAGTTCCGCGCCGCGGCGTATCAGGTTTGGGCGGAGGCGACCGTCGCGGCCTGAAGAGCGGGGCGGGCAGGGACCTTTGCGGCTTGGCTGAGTTAACCTGCCAATTCCAATCCGGGGGTCGGCGGCGGCTAAAGCGCCGATCCCTGAGGGGAATTGGCGGTGAGAGAGGGATTCGAACCCTCGATAGAGTTTCCCCTATACACGCGTTCCAGGCGTGCGCCTTCAACCACTCGGCCACCTCACCACACCATCGGAGGGGCGGGCCCCCCGGCGGAAGGCGCGCAATACACTGAGGCGGGCTATCGGGGCAAGCGGCGGTTGGCCGCGATCCGCAATCGGATGGGATTGAAGGGGGCGGCAGGCGATCGGCGTCGGGCGAAATCTGCCAGGTCGCCCGCGCCCCGCCGCGCGCGCGGCGTGCATGAGCGCGGCTTTACCCCCATCATGGGTCAATCGGAACGGAGCCTTGCGATGACCTTTTGCCCGACGCGCCGCGAACCGCCGGCCCCTCTCCAGGCCGCGGCAAAAGGCCGGCCATCTTGAGCCCCCAGGCCTTCGCCGCGGCCGCGCTGGCGCTGCCGGCCGCCATCTGCAGCGTCCAGTGGGGCGACCAGCGGGTCTACAAGGTCGGCGGCAAGATGTTCGCCTGGACCGATGCGGCGACGCGCGTGGTGTCGCTCAAGGTCAGCGAGATCGCCTACGAGGCCCTGGTCGAGAGCGGCCAGGCGCGGCCGGCGCCCTATCTGGCCCGGGCCAAATGGGTCCGCTTCGACAATCTGGCGGCGCTGGACGACGGCGAGGTGGCGGACTGGTTGCGGACGGCCCACGCCCTGGTCGCCGCCAAGCTGACCCGGGCGGCGCGGCGCGAACTGGGGCTGGCCTTGGCCTAGCCCTCCAGCAGCTTCCTCAGGTCGGCGATGGCCAGGGCGGCGCGGGAGCGGCGCTGGCGCCAGAGGAGCAGGGCCATGGCGCCGGTTGTGACGCCGATGCAGGCGACCGGGCCGAACAGCCAGGCCGCGGCGGCCAGGGCGAAATAGTAGGCGCGGACGCCTTGGTTGAAGGACGACAGGGCCGGGTTCAGCAGCCGGGCGGCGATGTCGCCATAATGGCTCTGCTGTTCGGGGGTGGCGACCAGCGGCGAGGCGCCGAAGGCCGCCAGGCAGTAGTTCATCTGCCGGATCGACCACATGAAATCCAGCAGGCCGCGGGCCAGGGTGACCAGCACCAGCGCCAGCTGGCCCTCGAACAGCAGCCGCGAGGAGGTCTGCAGCACCACCAGGCTGGAGGCCGAGCGGAAGGTGCGCTCGCCGCCGAACAGGCCGCTGGCGATGGCGGCGATCAGGATCAGGTTGGAGGAGGCGAAGAAGGAGGCCGAGCTCAGCGCATGGCCGAGCAGCTGGCCGTCCATGAAGCGGTTGTCGCGCGCGGACATGTTGCGCATCCAGGCGGTGCGGATGACCGTCATGTCGGTGTTGATCACCCCGCCGCGGTGGTGGGCGAGCGTGCGCAGGATCGGCTGATAGCCCAGCCAACAGATCACGAAGAAGGCCAGGGCCGCGAAGTTCAGCGGGCTGAGTAGGGTCAAGGGGAACAGCGTCAGGCCTCCAGGATCAGCTCGGTGGCGTTGGTGTCCGGCAGCCGCAGGGCGATCAGCATGGCCAGGCCCATCGCCACGGCGACGTAGATGTAGAACCAGCTCTCGGCGCCGCCCTGTTTGAACCACAGCGCCATATACTCGGCGGTGCCGCCGAAGATGGCGTTGGCCAGCGCATAGGGCAGGGCGACGCCCAGCGCCCGCAGATGGGTCGGAAACAGCTCGGCCTTCACCGCCGCGTTCACCGCCGAATAGCCCGAGAGGATGACGACCAGCAGGCTCATCACCGCAAAGGCGGTCCAGGGCGACGGCCTGTCGGCGATCAGGGTGAAGGCGGGGTAGGTGGCCAGCGCCCCCAGGCCAAAGCCCAGCGCCATGACATTGCGTCGGCCGACATAGTCGCTCGCCCAGCCGATCAGCGGCTGCACCAGCATGTAGACGATCAGGGCGCCGGCGGTGATCGCCGTCGCGGTGTCCTTGGTGAATCCGGCGGTGTTGACCAGGAACTTCTGCATGTAGGTCGTGTAGGCGTAGAAGGCGAGCGAGCCGGCGCAGGTCAGGCCGAAGATGGCCAGGGTCTGGCGCGGATAGCAGCGCATCAGCATGGCGGTGCGGACCGGCTGCGCGCCCTCGGCCCGGGCGGCGAGGAAGGCGCGGGTCTCGGCGAGGCCCGAGCGGATCCAGAACACCACGATCGCCAGCAGGCCGCCGATGGCGAAGGGGATGCGCCAGCCCCAGGCCTCGAGCTGCCCCGGGGTCAGCAGGCTCTGCAGCACGATCAGCACGCCCAGCGCCGTCAGCTGGCCGGCGATCAGCGTCATGAACTGGAAGGACGACCAGAAGCCGCGCCGGCCCTTGCCGGACATCTCGGTCATGTAGACGGCGCTGGCGCCGTATTCGCCCCCCAGCGACAGCCCCTGCACCAGCCGGGCGATCACCAGCAGCACCGGCGCGGCGACGCCGATCGCGGCGTGGTCGGGAATGAGGGCGATGGCGAACGAGCCGGCGCTCATCAGCGCCACCGAGGCGGTCAGCGCCGCGCGCCGTCCCGCCCGGTCGGCGTAGAGCCCCATCAGCCAGGCGCCGACCGGGCGGGCCAGGAAGCCCACCGCGAACACCGCCGCGGTCTGCAGCAGCTGGGCGGTCTGGTCCCCCTTGGGAAAGAAATGGCGGGCGAAATAGAGGGCGAAGGAGGAGTAGGCGAACCAGTCGTACCATTCGACCAGGTTGCCGGCCGAGCCGCCGACGATGGCGTTGATCCGCGCCAGCGACGACAGCGTCGGTTCGGCTGGCGCCTCGGCCGCGCCGGTCTCCAAGGTCGCCATGCATCCCCCCAGCCGTCTGCAGGAGAGATGCTAGCGTGTTTTGCGCTTGGACCAGAGGCCTCGTTACAGCCGGCCCATCAGCACCAGCACGATGAGGATGACCAGCACCAGGCCGAGGCCGCCGCTCGGGAAATAGCCCCAGTTGCGGCTGTAGCCCCAGCTCGGCAGTGCGCCGATCAGGGCTAGGATCAGGACAATAATCAGAATGGTTCCAAGACCCATGGTGTGGTTCTCCTTGTCACCCCGACCTTCACCGTCCGAACGGCGGGCGAGGGTGCAGGTTCCGGAGAGACCCGCCTGGATCGGACCGATGGGGCCTAGTCGACGGCGTCCGCCGTGTGCAGGGCCGCGTCGCGGTCCTTGACGCCGAGCGCATACATCAGGCCGATCCAGCCGCCCTTGATCGACGACAGCGCCAGCAGGGTGATGACGCCGACCGTGCTCATGATGATCGGCGCGGAATAGATCGCCGGCGCCTGCCAGATGATCGGGAAGATCAGCAGCGGGGCGACCAGCAGGTGGCCGACCAGCAGGATGGTCAGATAGGCCGGGCCGTCGTCCGCCGGGTAGCGGGCGAGGTCATGGTCGCAGTGCGGACAGTGGGCCGAGACCTTCAGGTAGCGCCAGAAGAGCTTGCCCTCGCCGCAGGCCGGGCAACGGCCCTTCAGTCCGCGAATTACGGAGCGGATGAGCGGGTGAACGATCTCAGCCATGCCCGCAGTATGGGCGTCTGCGATGCAAAACGTAAGAGGGCGGGCCAAGGGGTCGCACCGGCCGTGCGACCCTTGACGCCCCCGTAAGCGCCTAGTGCTTGGCGTCTTCGGCGGTGCTGCTGACCGCACGGCCGGCGGCCGAGACGTCGCGGCCGACGCCGGCGACGGTGTTGCAGCCGGAGACCCACAGGGCCGCGGCCGCGGCGGCGAGGACGATGATGGTGCGCATCTGGAACAAACCCCTTGAGCTTTCGCTGGGCGTGATGAAGACGGCTCCGTCTCTGTAGTCAAGCTTTGGGCAGTAATTGGGCGAAGCTGGCCGGTGCGTTCGCCAGCCGCCGGCTCATGGACTAACCTTTCGCGATGAGCCCGCTAGCCGGCCAGATCGTGCTCGCGTTGCACCTTGGGGTGATCGCCTTCAACGTGGCGGGGCTGGTGGCCATCCCGCTGGGCGCTTGGCTGGACTGGCGCTTCGTGCGGATCCACTGGCTGCGGCTGCTGCATCTGGCCTCGCTGGCGGCGGTGGCGCTGCAAGCGGCGCTCGGCCAGGCCTGTTTCCTCACCATCTGGCAGGCGGAGCTGACCGGCGGCCGCGCCGATCCGCTGATCATGCGCTGGGTGAACCGCCTGGTGTTCTGGCCGCTGCCGATCTGGATGTTCACCGCCCTCTACCTTGCGGTCTTCATCTATGTGCTGGCGCTTTGGCGGATGGTGCGGCCAAGATAGTTTGTTTTTCAAAGAATGGTTGGGCAGGGACGATCCATGAGCATCACACGGCGAAGCGCGCTGACGTCGGCCTTGACGATGGCGGGGCTGACGATGGCGGGGCTGACGATGGCGGGGCTGACGGTGACAGGGCTGACGGTGACAGGGCTGACGGTGACAGGGCTGGCGGGGGCATGCGTGGCGTGGTGCGATCGTGACGCATGACATCTGAAGCGCAGTGCGCATGGGTCCCGGATAGCCGCTGCACGGCTTCCGGGACACGGTTGATCAGTCCGCGTCCATCTTCAGGGCGGCGATGAAGGCTTCCTGCGGGATCTCGACCTTGCCGAACTGGCGCATCCGCTTCTTGCCGGCCTTCTGCTTGTCGAGCAGCTTGCGCTTGCGGCTGGCGTCGCCGCCGTAGCATTTGGCCGTCACGTCCTTGCGCAGCGCCCGCACGGTTTCCCGTGCGATAATGCGTCCCCCGATCGCCGCCTGGATCGGGATCTGGAACATGTGCGGGTTGATGAGGTCCTTCATCTTCTCGACCATGCCGCGGCCGCGGGCCTCGGCGCGCTCGGCATGGACCAGCATGGACAGGGCGTCGACCGGCTCGCTGTTCACCAGGATCGACATCTTCACCAGGTTGCCGACCCGGTAGTCCTCGATCTGGTAGTCGAACGAGGCGTAGCCCTTGGAGATCGACTTCAGCCGGTCGTAGAAGTCGAACACCACTTCGTTGAGCGGCAGGTCGTAGACCACCAGGGCGCGGGAGCCGACGTAGCTGAGCTCGCGTTGCGAGCCCCGGCGATCCTGGCAGAGCTTGATCACCGAGCCCAGGTACTCGTCGGGCGTCAGGATGGTGGCCTTGATCCAGGGCTCGGCGATGGAGACGATCTTCACCGGGTCGGGCAGGTCGGCCGGATTGTGCAGCTCGATCTCCGAGCCGTCCTGCATGCCGATCTTGTAGATCACGCTGGGGGCCGTGGCGATCAGGTCGAGGTCGAACTCGCGGCTCAGCCGCTCCTGGATGATCTCCAGGTGCAGCAACCCCAGGAAGCCGCAGCGGAAGCCGAAGCCGAGCGCCGCGCTGGTCTCCATCTCGTAGCTGAACGAGGCGTCGTTCAGGCGCAGTCGGCCGATCGCCGCCCGCAGGTCCTCGAAGTCGGCGGCGTCCACCGGGAACAGGCCGCAGAACACCACCGGCTGCACGTCGCGGAAACCGGGCAGGGCCTGGGCGGCGGGCTTCTTTTCGTCGGTGATGGTGTCGCCGACGGCGGCGTGGGCCACTTCCTTGATCTGGGCGGTGATGAAGCCGATCTCGCCCGGCCCCAGGCTTTCGACCTCGGTGCGCTTGGGGTTGAAGACGCCGACCCGGTCGACCAGGTGGGTCGAGCCCTGCTGCATCATCTTCACCCGCTGGCCGGACCTCAGCGTTCCGTCGATCACCCGCACCAGCACCACCACGCCCAGGTAGGCGTCGTACCAGGCGTCGACCAGCAGGGCCTTCAACGGCGCGGCGGCGTCGCCCTTCGGGGGCGGGAGCCTGGTGACGACGGCCTCCAGCAGCTCGTGGATGCCGGCGCCGGTCTTGGCGGAGGTGAGGATGGCGTCCGAGGCGTCGATGCCGATGACGTCCTCGATCTGCTGGCGCACCCGGTCGGGCTCGGCGGCCGGCAGGTCGATCTTGTTCAGGACCGGGACGATTTCGTGATTGTTGTCGATCGCCTGGTAGACGTTGGCGAGCGTCTGGGCCTCGACCCCCTGGCTGGCGTCGACCACCAGGATCGAACCTTCGCAGGCGGCCAGCGACCGCGAGACCTCGTAGGCGAAGTCGACGTGGCCGGGGGTGTCCATCAGGTTGAGGATGTAGGTCTCGCCGTCGGCGGCCTTGTAGCTCAGCCGCACGGTCTGGGCCTTGATGGTGATCCCGCGCTCGCGCTCGATGTCCATGTTGTCGAGCACCTGCTCGGTCATCTCGCGCTGGGTCAGCGCGCCGGTTTCCTGGATCAGGCGATCGGACAGCGTCGACTTGCCGTGGTCGATGTGCGCGACGATGGAGAAGTTGCGGATGTGGCTGAGCGGCGTCGTCATGGCGCGTGCGTCTAGCACATTTGCGACCGTTCGCGAGACGCGCGACGGCCTGTCGCGGTGAACACGGTTAAGCGCCCGTTAATGTGGATGGGGCGATCACTGCGTCGGGGCGGGGGATCGGATACGAAAAAGGCAGGATAGCCATGGACCGTCGCACGCTTATCGTTTCCGGGCTGATGAGCCTTGGCGCCGCGGGCCTGGCCCAGGCCAGGACGCCGACCCAGTCGCCGCCGCCGGAGGCGGGGCCGCCCGCGCCGTCGCCCAGCATCACCTCGACGCCGAGCTATCCGGCCAATGTGCCGGCCCAGACCTATTCGCGCGACGAGATCGTCAACTCCGTCTCCGACTTCATGGGCGTCACCGCCGAGAGCGCCGGCGGCCTGGTCGAGAAGCTGTTCGCCCAGAACGGCCGGCCGACCGGCTATATCGCCGGCGAAGAGGGCTCGGGCGCCTTCGGGGTCGGCCTGCGCTACGGCCGCGGCCTGCTCTACATGAAGGACCGGCCGCCGGTCGAAGTGTACTGGCAGGGGCCGTCGGTGGGCTGGGATGTCGGCGGCAACGCCAGCCGGGTCTTCACCCTCTGCTACAACCTGCAGGTCGCCGACGCGATCTACCAGCGCTTCCCGGGGGTCGAGGGCACGGCCTATTTCGTCGGCGGCCTTGGGGTGAACTACCAGGCGGCGGGCGGCATCACGCTCGCGCCCATCCGCGCCGGCCTGGGCCTGCGCCTGGGCGCCAACGCCGGCTACCTGGCCTATTCGCGCCAGCGCAACATCCTGCCGTTCTAGCATCCCTCCCTTAATGGGGAGGGACAGCGCGCTGCAGGCGCGCAGGGTGGGGACGTCGGGATCAAGCTGTGAGCCCGACGCCCTCGCGCCACGCTTCCCCACCCTGACCGCTGCGCGGTCTTTCCCTCCCCATTAAGGGAGGGAAACTCAGTGCTTCGAGCGGCCGCCAACCCAGTCCATCAGCGCCATCAGCACGCCGGAGACGACGAAGGTCAGGTGTAGGCCGACGAGCCAGCCCAGCGTCCGGTCGTCGATCGCCTCGCCCTCCGCCAGACGCATGAAGGAGCGCAGCAGGGCGATGGCGCTGATCGCCACGATGGAGGCGATGAGCTTCATCTTCAGGCCGGAGAAGTCGACCGAGCCCATCCATTCCGGGCGGTCCTCGTCGTCGCCGGTGTCGATCTTCGAGACGAAGTTCTCGTAGCCCGAGAAGATCACGATCAGCAGCAGGTTGCCGGCCAGCGACAGGTCGATCAGCGAGAGCACCATCAGGATCGCCTGCTCGGGGCTCTTGGCGGTCAGGTGGCTGAACTCGTGCCAGGCCTCCATCCCGAAGACGTAGAGCAGGGCCGCCAGGGCGATCACCAGGCCGACGTAGAAGGGCGCCATCAGCCAGCGGGCGCGGAACAGCCAGAGCTCCAGCAGGCGTTCGGCCGCGGGCTTGGGGCGGGGCGGGCGGGCGGCGCTCGGTTCGTCCATGCAGCCTATCTAGGGGCTTGGCCGTGGGGTGCAATCTCCGGTCGGTGACGCGGCGGCTTTCGCCGGCCCTCAACCCTGCCAGTCGAACCGCGTCTCACCGATCCGCTCGGCCGGCGGTCGCCGGTCCGGGCCCCAGTCGTCGAGGCCGAGCGCCAGGCCGGCGCCGTCGTGCGGAAAGATCTCCGGCCGTTCGGCGCGGCTGTAGACGCCGCCTGTCGGGGCGAAGACGTGGCTGGCGCCGGCCTCGCCGATCACCGCCACCGGGCAGTTCCAGGCCGCCGCCAGCCGGGCGAAGAGGGCGCGCACGCCAGCGGTGTCCCAGGCGTCCGGCCGGTCGGCCTCGACGCAGACCTTGACCACCGTCGGCCAGGTCGGCGCCGGATCGAGCGCCAGGAGGAAGCCGCAGTCGGCCGGAAACAGCTCCGGCGGCAGCAGGGTGTCGGAGCCGCGCCACAGGCAGGCGAAGGTCTGGCAGGAGGCCGGGTGGTCGCCCCAGACGCTGCAGCCGCCGCCGTCGCCGGCCAGCTGGGCGCACGGCGTCCACGGCGGCTTGTCCAGCTCCCGCACCGCGAGCTTGGTGCAGCACATGTCGCAGGCCCCGCAGCTGCGGGTCGAGGCGTGGGCGGTCAGATGGGTGCGCCAGACGGCGGGCTCGGTCATCGGCGCGCAAGCTGAGCTGCGCCGCGCCGACGCGCAACGCCGGTTCGTCGCGGCGAATGGTCCAAAACTCTCATCCCGGTTCGCCTAGCGAGGACCGGGATGACATGAGAGTTAGGGGTTCAGCTCCGCAGCTTCGCCCCGACGGCCTTCTCCGCCGCGGCGACGACCTTGGCCGACAGGGCCTCGATCTCGGCGTCGGTGAGGGTCTTGTCGCGCGGCTGGATGGTGACCTCGACGGCGATTGACTTGGCCCCATCGGGCACCCCTGGCCCCTGGTAGACGTCGAAGGGCCGGGCGTCGGCGATCAGCTGCTTGTCGGCGCTGAGGATCGGCCGGACCAGGTCGCCGGCGGCGACCTCCGCGGCCACCACGAAGGCGAAGTCGCGGGTCAGCGGCATCAGCGGCGACAGCTCCAGGGCGGGCCTGGTCTTGATCGCCTTCTTCTTCGGCTCCGGCAGGGCGTCGAGGTTGAGCTCGAAGGCGTAGAGCGGGCCTTGCGCGTCCAGCAGCTTGAGGACCTGGGGATGCAGCTCGCCGAACTCGGCGACCACGGTCTTGGGGCCGAGCTGCAGGCGGGCCGAGCGGCCGGGATGCCACCAGGCCGACGACTGGCCCTGCACCACCTGCAGGGCGGGCGCGCCGAGCTCGTCCAGCAGGGCCATGAGGTCGGCCTTGAGGGCGAACAGGGCGTCGGGCGTCTGGCCGTCCCAGCGCCGCGGCGGCCGCGGCGCGACAAGCGCCGAAATCGTCGTCAGCTGGTCGCCGGGCGCGTCGCCGCGGAAGATCGGACCGATTTCGAAGAAGGCCACGTCGGCGAAGCCCTTGCGGGCGCTGCGCGCGGCGGCCTCGGCCAGGTTCGGCAGGATCGACGGCCGCATGGTCGACAGGTCCGAGGCGATCGGATTGGCCAGCCTGAGCTCGGGCTGGCCGCCGCCGAAGGCTTCGGCCCATTCCTGGCGCAGGAAGCTCCAGGTGAGGGCTTCGGCGAAGCCGCGTGCGGCGAGCGCGCGGCGCGCCGTGCGCATCCGGCCCTGGCGCACGGTCAGGACGCCGCCCGACGGGGCGGCGAGCTCGGGCAGGGGCTCCAGCGGCAGCGCCCCGTAGCCTTCGATGCGGGCCACTTCTTCGACGAGGTCGGCCTTGCCTTCGATGTCGCGCCGCCAGCTCGGCGGGGTGACCTGGTCGCCGTTCACCGTGAAGCCGAGCCGGGTCAGGATCTCGTCGATGCGCGCGGGCGCCAGGTCGAGGCCCGAGAGCTTCTTCACATAGGACCGGTCGAAGGTGATCGGCCCGGGCGGGGCGGGCGCCTCGCCGGCCACGCGGATCTCCGAGGCCTCGCCGCCGCAGAGCTTGAGGATCAGGTAGGTCGCCAGCTCCAGGCCCGGGACCACGGACTGCGGGTCGACGGTGCGGGCGAAGCGGTACTGGGCGTCGGAATTGATGCCGGTCAGCCGCCCGGTCTGGGCGGTGCGGATCGGATCGAACCAGGCGCTCTCGATGAAGACCTCGGTGGTCGCGTCCGAGCAGCCGGTGGACTCGCCGCCCATCACCCCGCCCAGGCCGATCGGCCGCTGGCCGTCGGCGTCGGCGATGACGCACATCTCGGAGGTGATGTCGTAGGTCTTGCCGTCCAGCGCGATCAGCTGCTCGTCGGCGTGCGCTTCGTGGGTCGGATGGTCGTGGGCCTGCGGCGCCGCCGGACCGCGGCCCAGGCGCGCCTCGACGACCGACCCCGACAGCTTGGCGACGTCGTAGACGTGCAGCGGCCGGGCGCGGTCGTGGGTCAGCAGGTTGGTGATGTCGACGAGGATGTTGATCGGCCGAAGGCCGACCCCGGCGAGCCTTTGCTGCAGCCAGGCCGGCGAGGGGCCGTTCTTCACCCCGCGGATCACCCGGCCGGCGAACACCGGGCAGGCCTCGCCGTCGACGCGAATCTCGATCGGGCAGGGGAAGGCCCCCGGGACCGTGACGCCGCCGTGCGGGATCTGCTTGCCGAGGCCGGCGGCGGCGAGGTCGCGAGCGATCCCTTGCACGGCCAGCCAGTCGGGGCGGTTCGGCGTCACCTCGAAGTCGATGATGGCCTCCAGGCCGAAGACCTCGGCCGCGGGGGTCCCGACGGCCAGCTCATCGGAGAGCTCGAGGATGCCGTCCGACGCCTCGGCGATCTCCAGCTCCTTGGCCGAGCACATCATGCCGTTGGAGACCACGCCCCGCACCGGCTTGGTCTCCAGCGTGACGCCGAGACCGGGCACATAGGCGCCGATCGGGGCATAGATGGTGGTCAGGCCCGCGCGCGCGTTCGGCGCGCCGCAGACGATCTCCTTGCGGCCGTCCTTGGTGTCGACCTGGCAGACCCGCAGCCGGTCGGCGTTCGGGTGCTGCGTGGCCTCGACGATCCGGGCGACGGAGAAGGCGGCGAGCTTGGTCGCCGGGTCGTCGACATGCTCGACCTCGAGGCCGGCCATGGTCATGGCCTCGACGACCTGATGGACGCTGGCGTCGGTCTCGAGATGCTCCTTGAGCCAGGAGAGGGTGAACTTCATCGGTCTCTCCTGCTCAGCTCAGGCCGGTGGCGGGGTTCGGCGCGGCGAAGGCCGAGAAGCCGTAGTGGGCGAGCCAGCGCGGGTCGCAGGCGAACATGTCGCGCAGGTCGGGCATGCCGTACTTCAGCATCCCCAGGCGATCGACGCCGAGGCCGAAGGCGAAGCCCTGCCATTCGTCCGGATCGAGGCCGCAGTTCCGCAGCACGTTCGGGTGCACCATCCCGCCGCCGAGGATCTCCAGCCAGTCGGAGCCCTCGCCGATCTTCACCGACCCGCCGGAACGGTCGCACTGCACGTCCATCTCGGCGCTGGGCTCGGTGAACGGGAAGTGGTGCGGGCGGAAGCGGGTGACCACCGCCTCGGTCTCGAAGAACCGCCGCGTGAAGGTGTCCAGCGTCCACTTCAGGTGGCCCATGTGGATGGTCCGGTCGATGACCAGGCCTTCCAGCTGGTGGAACATCGGGGTGTGGGTGGCGTCGCTGTCGGAGCGGTAGACCCGGCCGGGAATGACCACCCGGATCGGCGGCTGCTGGCCGCTCGCGATCCAGGACGGCAGCTTGCCGTTGGCCTGCTGCATGACCCGCACCTGCACCGGGCTGGTGTGGGTGCGCAAAAGCTTGCGCTCGCCGTTGGCGTCTTCCGGCAGCCAGAAGGTGTCGTGCATCTCCCGCGCCGGGTGCTTGGGCGGGAAGTTCAGCGCCGTGAAGTTGTGGAAGTCGTCCTCGATGTCCGGACCTTCCGCCAGGCCAAAGCCCATGTCGGCGAAGATGGCGATCATCTCGTCCATCACCTGCATGGTCGGATGCACCCGGCCGCGGCGCTCGGGCGGGGCGGGCAGCGACAGGTCGACGCGCTCGGCGGCGAGACGGGCGTCGAGCTCGGCGGTCTCCAGCTCGGCCTTGCGGGCGGCGATCGCCTGGCTGACCCGGTCGCGCAGGCCGTTGATCTGCGGCCCGCGCTCGCGGCGCTC
>Ga0207711_10001892_pt1 | contig 19067 bp, 19 predicted proteins | sample KBSS34metaG_FD_184401 | JGI IMG/M metagenome (GOLD analysis project Ga0207711, IMG submission 184401) | Switchgrass rhizosphere microbial communities from Kellogg Biological Station, Michigan, USA - KBS S3-4 metaG (SPAdes) (version 2) | ecosystem: Host-associated > Plants > Roots > Rhizosphere...
GGGCGTCGCCCGAGACCACGCTGTAGGCCCCGCCGCCCGCGGCCCGCACCCCGTCGACGATAAACAGGCGCGTGGTGGCCTCAAAGGCGATCGGGCCGGACGTGACGCCCCGGTCCTTCAGCGCGCCGACGATCCGCTCGAACGGGCTCTCGTGCTCGTTCCAGGGGCGCACGTCGTCGCCCACCGCCAGGGTCTCGCGCACCGACGGCTCCTCGAAGGCGGGCGTCACGATGACGATCGCGCCCCGCGCGGGTATCACCGCCGCCGTGGTCCGCTCGGATCGCCACCACTGGATGCCCGTGAAGTAGTCGAGGCTCGACCCGGACTCGCAGATCAGGGCGCCCACGCCCTGGTCGACCATCAGCTTCTGCAGCTTGGCGATCCGCCCGCGCCGTTCCTCCGGCGTGATCGGCCTGGCCCCCGCCGTCATCGGCCGCGCGTCCGGCGGCCCCACCAGCGCCCGCGCCGCCGGCGCGATCAGCGCGGAGGCCGCGCCTGCGGCCGCCGCGGCGGAAAGGAAGTGACGGCGATCCATGGGCGCTCCTGGCCAGTCAGCGTTTGCGCGGCGCCGGACCCTTTGCAGGCGCCGCCGCGACCTGCGGACTCTCGACGGGCGCGGGCGTCAGCGCAAGCGCGCGCAGGGCGTCATCGATGGGGATGAAGAAGTTGAGGCTGACCGAAAGGCCGCTTTCGTCCAGCCGCCCCCAGTCGGTGATGCCAAGCACCTGCCCCTTCTCGTCCAGCAGCGGCCCGCCCGAATTGCCATGGGTCACGGCGACATCGCTCTGGATGAAGGATTGCCCGTCCTGCACCCGGTTGGCGGAGACGATGCCCTTGGTCATGGTGTTCTGAAACTGCTCGCCGAGCGGCGCGCCGATGGCGTAGACCGCCTCGCCTTGCTGCGCGCCCGTGTGGCGCAGGCTGAGCGGCGCCCGTCCGCGCGCGTCGGTCTTCACCAACGCCACGTCGCGGCGAGGATCGGTACGGACCACCTCGCCCACGGTCTCGGCGCCGTCGGACCATTTGAGCTTCACGTACTTCCCGGCGCCGACCACGTGATGGTTCGTGAGCAGATAGCCGTCGCTGGAAATCAGGAAGCCGCTGCCTGAGCCGTCAGACGCGAAGACCACGGCGACACCGCCGGGCGCCTGGTTGAGCGCCGAGGTCGCGTGGACCGTCGCAAAGCTGATGGGCGCCAAGGCGGGCGCCGCCGCCGTCGACGCCGCAGTCCCCGGACCCACTGGCGCGGTGACCAGGCGACGGAACTCGTCATTCGCCATCAGCAGGCGAACATTCTCGCGAAACGCCTGATAGATCACCGGCAAGGTGCTGTTGGAGAGCCGTTGCTTGTAGTCCGCGCCACCCGAGGTCGTGACCTTCAGGACCACCTTCCGATCGAGCGTCGAGTAAACCTCCCAGTTCGCCGTCATGACGACGGTGGCGGGTACGCCCTTCGGATTGAACAGGTTGGGGCAGTCGGCGCAAAAGCGCCCCTTCATATCGTCGATGAGCACCCCGATCTTCAGATCGGCCGCTGTGTCGCCTTCGCCAAAGAGGGACTCGCCGCCACCTCCGGTGAACCCCGCCTTCGACATCTCCTCGTCGAAGGCGCGTGCAAAGGACGACGTCTCGGCCTGCACGCGTCCGGCATTCCAGTTGAGCAGGCCAAGGGCGGGACGCGGATGGTCCGGATCCTCAGCCGCAAAGGAATAATAGGCCAGGGCCCAGGCCTCGCCGTTACGCGGCTGGACGACGGCTTTGACGAACTGGACCGGCCGCGCCTTCGTCCCGCCGGGCAGCGGCTGAAGTTGCACGGGCGGCGGCGCGTTCAAATTGCGCAGCGTCTTGTAGTCGGCGGCTTGCGCCCGGCTCGCCGTAAGCGCCAGCCCCAGGGCCAGCCCAATGAGCTGCAACGTCCACTGTTTCATGCCCATCCCCCCTGCAACCTGGACGCTATCAAACCGCCAAGGGATTACCAGTTCGCGACCAGCGCCCCATCACCCCTCGCTGAACACCGCCAGCTCATTCCCGCTGGGGTCGCGGAAGTGGAAGCGGCGGCCGCCCGGGAAGCTGAAGATCGGCACGGTGATGGTCCCGCCCGCGGCGGTCACCCTGGCCTCCATGGCCTCCAGGTCGTGGGCGAACAGCACCACCAGCGGCACGCGGGTCTTGGCCTGCTCGGCCGGGTCGGCGTTGAAGCCGCCATCCAGGCCCTCGTTCATGGCCGCGTACTCCGGCCCATAGTCGGTGAAGCTCCAGCCGAAGGCCTGCGAATAGAACGCCTTGGTCGCCGGCAGGTCGCCCGCCGGGAACTCCACATAGTCGATCTTGCCGTCCTCACGCATCGCGCCGTCTCCATGAGTGTTCTGTATTTGTTCTAGAACGCCCGGCGGAGCGAGTCCAGGCCTCAGCTCGCCAAAAGCATGGCCCCGGCGGAGATCAGCACGGCGCAACCGGCGCGACGCGCGGTGAAGGGCTCCTTGAGGAACAGCGCCCCGATGATCGCTGCGAACAGGATCGAGGTCTCGCGCAGCCCCGACACCTTGGCCATGGCCGTGAACGACAGCGCCCACACCACCACGCCGTAGCCGACCATCGAGATCACCCCGCCGCCCACCGCCTTCCAGGTCTCGCGGTCGTTGCGGATGGCCGGCCAGCGCCGCCGGATCGCCAGATAGACCAGCGGCATGGGCGTCCCCTGCACGATGGTCATCCAGACCACATAGGAGGTTGGCCGCCCGGCCAGCCGCACCCCGATCCCGTCGGTGACCATGTAGCCGGCGATGAACGCGCCGCAGACCACCGCCGCCGCCATCGACTTCAGGTCTGGCCGGTCGCGCGCCAGGCCCAGCCCTATGATGCCGGACGAGACCATCGCCAGCCCCGCCCACGAGCGCCCCGACAGTTCCTCGTGCGCGACGGCCACGGCGCCCACGGCCACCAGGAGCGGCGCCGTGCCCCGCGCGATCGGATAGACCTGGCTGAGCTGCCCGTGGCGATAGGCCCGCACCAGGAACAGGCAGTAGCCGATCTGCAGCACCGACGACCCCACTGCGTAGGGCCAGCTGGCCATCGCCGGCGCCGGGAGGATGAAGGCGAAGGGCAGGGCGACGAGCGCGGACACCAGGCACATCAGGCTGATCGACCACAGCCGGTCTGCGCCCGAGCGCAGCAAGGCGTTCCAGGTGGCGTGCAGCAGGGCCGCGCCCAGCACCAGGGCCAGGATCAGCGGCGGGACGCCCAGGCTTAGGGACGGGGTCAAGGAAGCATCCAGACGGCGGTCTTCTTGACGGCCATGTCCTCCAGCTCCCGCGTCGTCGGCACCTGATATTCGGCGAGTCGGGTGAGGCCCGTACGCGGAAAATAGCTGCGCCCCGGATCGCCGATCAGCACGGTTGCGCCACGCCCCCGCGCCTCGGCCAACCAGACCAGCACCCGCTCGGCCAACGGCTTCTCGTAGCAGATGTCGCCGGCCAGGATCACCTCAGCCCACCCCGGCGCGGGCGCGTCCAGCAGGTTCTCCGCCGTGAAGCCGCAGACCACCCCGTTGACCCCAGCGTTCAGCGCCACCGCCGCCTCGCAATAGAGGTCGATGTCGGCCGCCAGAACGTCGGCCGCGCCGGCCTTCATCGCCGCGATCGCGACCATCCCCGACCCCGTCGCGAAGTCGATCACGCGCTTGCCCGCCACGACCTGCGGGGTGTCGATCACATAGCGCGCCAGCGCCTGGCCGCCGGCCCAGGCGAACGCCCAGAACGGCGGCGGCAGGCCGATCTCGGCCAGGGCCTCCTCGGTCAGCTTCCAGATCGGCGTGATCTCGTCCGCTAGATGCAGCGAGAGCTCCGGCACATGGGGCGGCGCCTGCAGGCGTGTGTTGGCGGCGATGAACTCGCGCCGGGCCCGCGGCGTGTCAGCGATCATCGCTCCTCGTCGGCGGCCCCGCCTTCAAGGTCAAGGGGCGTCGGGGTCAAGCCTTGCCTGTGGTCAACCGCCGGGCCGCGTCCGCCGCGCCGGACGCGGAGACCCGGCCCGCCAGCGCCCGTGCGGTCGCCGCCACCGCCGGCTGCAGCGCGCCCTCGATGGCCCGCGCCAGCGCCTCGGACGTCAGCCCCGCGGCCGGCGTCGCCGCGCCGATCCTTAAGGAGCCGATCCGCTCGGCCCAGTAGAACTGGTCGGCGAACATCGGCGTCGCGACCTGCGCGGTCCCGGCCAGGGCCGCCGCCGTCGTGGTCCCGGCGCCGCCATGGTGGACCACCGCCGCGACCCGCGGGAACAGCCGCTGGTGATTGACGTCGCCCACCGCGATGCAGTCCGGCGCGTCGTCGATCAGCCCAAGCTCCGCCCAGCCTCTCGACAGGATGGCCCGGCGGCCCACGGCGCGCGCCGCCTCGATCGCCGCGCGACCCAGGTCTTCGCTGGCCGGCATGCTGCCGAACCCCAGATAGAGCGGCGGATCGCCGGCCTGCAGGAACGCCTCGAGCTCAGGCGGCAGCGGCCGCGCATCCTCAAGGATCCACGCGCCGGTCTGCACGACCCCGCCGCCTGCCGCCGGACCCAGCACCGCGTCCGCGGCCAGCCAGGGTTCGTCGCCCAGGATGTGGTCCAGCACGTCGGCGATGGGCGCCAGGCCCAGGCCCGCGCGGTTGGCGTTCACGCGGTCGAGCGCGCGCCTGTTCCAGCCCTGCCGCTGCGCGTCCCACGCCGCGGCGTCGGGCGAGGGCAGGGAGGTCGGCGCATAGACCGCCACCACGCAGGGGACGCCCCGCGCCTGCGCCACCGAGCGCGCCGCATATTGATGCGCGCCCGCGCCCACGATCTGGTCGCATCCCTCGGCCGCTGCGCTCACCACGGCGAACTGGTCGGCGATCAGGTCCGGAACCGGCGGCGGGGCGACGCCCGGTGGCGGGGCCCGCATCTCCACGCCGATCGACCGCGCCTCGAACCCCAGCCCCACGACCTCGTCCACGAAGTTCGGCGGCACGCACAGCCGCCCCGCGTGGCCCAGGTCACGAAGCTGGATGGCGAGCGCGATCGCCGGCTGCACGTCGCCGCGCGTGCCGACCGCGGATAACAGGATGCGCATGATGGATGGCCCTTTCCCCAAGGGCTCAGAAAGCTAGCCACAAAACCCGCCGCGGCAATTCTTGAACTTGCCTATTTCGACCCCAGATCAAGGACAGAGGCCGGCGATGCTACGGACCCGGCGCCTTGGGATCGCTCTGCGGCGCCGGCGCGGCGGGCGGCGTCTTCGCGAAATTCCTGGCCAGGTAGGCCGAGATCGCGACCTGGTCGTCTGCGCTCATCTCGGCGCCCGCCCCCTGCATCTTGTTGATCTCGTTGTCCCAGCCCTCCGGCGTGTAGCGCGCGAACGCGAACTGCGTGGCGTCATGGCAGGCGGTGCAGACGCGCACGACGACGTCCTTGCCGGGGCCGGGCGGCAGCGGATCCTCCGGAGCCTGGGCCAGGCCCGTCCCGGTCCCCAGGACCCACAGCGCCACGGCGGCGAGGAAGATGCGGTGTATCATCCGGCAAGCCATAACCCAGCGCTCGAAAAAGAACTGCAAACAACCTCGCGCATTGACGCTACTGGCATGGCAAGTGGGCCGAACGCCCGCAGGGAGACGCGTATGAACCTTGGGAAGCTGGCCGTGCTTGCGGCGTCTGTGGCCCCATTTGTCGCTGGGGCCGGCGCCTGCGCCCAGACCAACCTCGGGACCCAGGCGTCGGAGGCCAACCTGCCGTTCGTCGTGACCCCCGTGGCGAGCTTCGCCTACGGCTGGCGCATCGCTTTCCTGCCGGACGGCCGGATGATCGTCACCGAGAAGACCGGCCCGATCTGGCTGGTGACTGAGAAGGGCGAGAAGACCCCGGTCGCCAATGTCCCGGCCTCGGTCTACGGCGGCCAGGGCGGCATGTTCGGCGTCTACCTGTCGCCCCGCTACGCCACCGACCACCTGGTCTATGTGACCTATGCCGAGCCTCACGAAGGGGGCTCCAGCCTGGCGCTGGCCCGCGCGAAACTGACCCTCAAGCCTGGCGCGGCCAGCCTCGACGACCTGAAGGTGATCTGGCGCGACGGCGCGGGCGGCAAGGGTGGCCAGTTCGGCGCCCAGGTGGCCTTCTCGCCCGACGGCAAGTCCCTGTTCCTGACGGTCGGCGATCGCCAGCGGATGACGCCGGCCCAGGACCCCAACAGCCCGCTCGGCAAGATCCTGCGCCTCACCCTCGACGGCAAGCCGGCCCCCGGCAATCCCATGGCCGGCAAGACCGGCGCGGCCACCCTGCCGATCATCGACCCGCCTGCCGACACCGAGAAGGCCAAGACCGCGCCGGTGGTCCGCACCTACGCCTTCCCGGGTCCGAACCTCACCCCATCGGAGACCTGGACCAGCGGCCACCGCACGCCCTACGGCCTGGCCTTCGCGCCCGACGGCAAACTCTGGGAAGCCGAGCAGGGCCCGCGCGGCGGCGACGAACTGAACCTGATCGAGCCCGGCAGGAACTACGGCTGGCCGCTCACCTCCTACGCCGTCAACTACAACGGCGTGGCGATCCCCAGCCCCGACACGCGGCCGGACCTGGCCAAGCCGGTGCTCTACTGGACCCCGGTCATCGCCATGGGCAACCTCGCCTTCTATCGGGGCAAGATGTTCCCGCAGTGGAACGGCTCGGCCTTCCTGAGCGGCCTGGGCAGCAAGGCCCTGATCCGCGTGACCACCTCCGGCGCCGACGCCAGGGCCGCCGACCGTTGGGCCCTCGGCAAGCGCTTGCGCGACGTCGAGGTCGCCCCCGACGGCGCGCTGTGGCTGCTCGAAGACGCCAACCCCGGCGGCCTCTTCCGCCTCACGCCGAAGTAGCGGCACGGCCCTACCTCCCCCATTGCGGCAGCAATGGCGGGAGGGGGACCGCCCGCCGAAGAGCGGGTGGTGGAGGGGGAAAGCCCCAAGCTCCGAGTCCAAGACGGACGGGACCTAATCCTGGTCCTCCGTCGACGCCCGCAGTTTCGCCATGAGCGCGTCTGGGTCGGCGGGTTCCCCCTTCACGGTCGCCGTCACTGTTCCGTCTGGCGCGACCGCGATCCACACGCCGGACTTGCGGTTTTCGGCCAGCGCTTCCTCGAATTTCTCCGGGAGGCGTGCTCCGCACCAGGGGCAATCGAAGATCGCGGTGTGCCCGATCACGAAGCCGCCAACGTGGTCCATCCACTCGACGAGCGGCTTCCAGTCGGTCAGGTCCTCACCCGGACGCGAGAAATCCGGATCGCTCTCTAGATCCTCCCGAGTGAGTGTCATCGTCTTCATCGTGGTGCAGCACGGGTCGAGCATCACGGCACCATCTCATTCGCTATGGCTGGACGCCAGCCGTGGCGATCACCCAGCAACGGAACGGCAGCCCGTGTCGTACGTTCTCCCGCAAGGTGAGGAGGGCGCTTGTGCGTGCCCACACCTATTGACCCAACCCCTCGTACGGATACCGATAGCCACCGGGCAGGGGGGAACACACCGATGACGAATCTGGGACGCCGCGAACTGTTCGGCTTCGCCGCCGCGGGCCTCGCCTCTACGGCCTGGGCCGCCGAAAGCCACGAGGCCGACCTCGTCGTCACCAACGCTCGCGTCTACACGGTCGACGACCGTCGCCCGAAAGCCCAGGCCTTTGCGGTCAAGGGCGGCAAGTTCGTCGCCGTCGGCTCCAACGAGGCGATCAAGGGCCTGATCGGCAAGCACACCGAGGTCCACGACGCCAAGGGCGCGACCATCGTCCCGGGCTTCATCGACTGCCACAACCACGCCAGCGGCAACACGCTGCTGTTCGAGGTGCTGGCCGGCAATCCGTTCGAGGTCGAGTTCGTCACCATCGACTCCATCGTCGACAAGCTTATGGCGAAGGCGAAGCAGCTGCCGCCGGACACCTGGGTCGAGGGCTTCTTCTTCGACGACACCAAGGTCAAGGACGGCCGCCTGCTCAACGTCCACGACCTGGACCGTGTCTCCACGACGCAGCCGGTGATGGTCGAGCATCGCGGCGGTCACACCGCCTTCTACAATTCAAAAGCCCTGGAGATGGCCGGCGTCACCAAGGCCACGCCCAACGTGCCGGGCGGCACCTACGACAAGTTCCCGGACGGCGAGCTCAACGGCCGGGTCACCGACCGCGCCCGCGTCGTCTTCGACCGCGTGGGCAAGCGCGAGACCTTCACGCCGCAGGAGCAGGCCCGCCGCAACCGAGCGGGCATGGCCCACATCTCCAGGAAGTTCGCCCAGTACGGCCTGACCGGCGTCTGCCACGAGTCCGGCAGCCTCGACGCCATCCGCGCCATCCGCGCCTCGGGCGAGCTCAAGCACCGGGTCAGCTACGAGGCCGTCGGCGCTGAACTGGAGGCGATGATCGCCACCGGCAAGAAGACCGGAACCGGCGATGAGTGGATCAAGCTCGGCGCCACCATGGAGCACCTGGCCGACGGCTCGTTCTCCGAACGCACCATGGCCATGAGCACGCCGCTCCCCGGCTCCAATCCGCCCTACTACGGCAATGTCACCGAGACCCAGGAGGTGCTGAACGCCTGGGTGGAACGTGTCCACCGCGCCGGGATCCAGGTGAACTGCCACGCCAACGGCGACGTCGCCATCGACCATGTGCTGACCGCCTACGAACGCGCGCAGGCGGCCTTCCCGGTGAAGGACGCGCGCTGGAAGATCACCCACTGCTCGCTGGTCAACGACGACCTCATCCGCCGGATGAAGGCGCTGGGCGTCACGCCGGCGCTGTTCAGCACCTACGCCTACTATAACTCCGACAAGTTCAAGTTCTACGGCGAGGCCATGATGAAGCACACCATGGCCTACCGCTCGATGCTCGACGCGGGCATTCCGGTCTGCGCGGGCTCGGACTTCGACCCCGGCCCGTTCTCGCCGCTGATGGCCATCCAGGCCATGGTCACGCGAACGGGGTGGAACGGTGAGACCTGGGGCGCGAACCAGAAGATCACCGTCGACGAGGCGCTCCGGGTCAACACCCTGAACGGCGCCTGGGACACCTTCGAGGAGAAGATCAAGGGCTCCATCACGCCCGGCAAGCTCGCCGACTTCGTGGTGCTGGAGGATGATCCGCACACGGTCGATCCGTCCAAGATCAAGGACATCAAGATCCGCCGCACCGTGGTCGGCGGCGCCACGACCTATCAGGCCTAGAGACGATGCTGAGCAAGACCCCCGACGCCGTGCTGGACAAGCTGCGCAAGCTCGCCCTGGCGCTGCCGGAAACCGCCGAGCGGCTGAGCCATGGCAGCCCGGGCTTCTACATCGAGAAGGGCAAGTTCTTCGCCTACTTCAGCCACAACCATCACGGCGACGGCGACACCGCGGTCTGCGTGAAGACCTCGGGCAAGGACGAGCAGGACATGCTCATCGAGGCCGCGCCGGAGACCTACTCCTGGCCGGCCTACATCGGGCCCTCCGGCTGGATCGCCATCGACCTGGGCGGCGACGTGGACTGGGACCTCGTGGAAGCCCGATTACTGTCCAGCTATCGCCTGATCGCGCCCCGTCGTCTCAGCCACGTCTGATCCATCTTCCAAATCCCGCGAACGGGGCATAGCTTCGCCGCTTCGGGTTTCGGGGGAGATGAAATTGCTTCGTAAAACGCTGTTCGTGGGCGCCGCCCTTTCGATGATCGGGACCCTGGCGCTGGCCCAGGAAACGCCCACCGGCAAGCCGCAGGCCGGCGCCGAAAAGAAGCCCGCGGCCGCCGCCACCGCCGAGCCCAACGCGGGCGTCCTCTTCCAGCCCGAGCATGTGGACTCCGAGGGCGTCGCCACCATCCGCGGCCAGACCATCCCCTACCACGCCGTCGCCGGCACGATCGTGGTCCACCCCAAGGGCTGGGATGACGCCGCGCGCCGCGAGAAGTCGCCGGACGGCAAGGAGCTCGGAACCGCCAATCTAGGGCAGGGGGGCAACCCCGAGGCCGAGGCCTCGATGTTCTACGTGGCCTACTTCAAGAAGGGCGTTCCCAGCGCCGATCGCCCGGTGACCTTCATCTACAACGGCGGCCCCGGCTCCTCGACCATGTGGCTGCACATGGGCGCCTTCGGGCCGAAGAAGGTGGTCACCGTCGACAACGGCACCCACACCCCGGCCGCGCCCTATTCCATCGTCAACAACGACAACTCGATCCTCGACGCCAGCGACCTCGTGTTCATCGACGCGCCGGGCGCCGGCTTCAGCCGCATTGCCGGCAAGGACAAGGAAAAGGCCTTCTGGGGCGTCGACCAGGACGCCTACGCCTTCGAGCAGTTCATCCTGGCGTTCCTCGGCCAATACGGCCGCTGGAACTCGCCCAAGTTCCTGTTCGGCGAGAGCTACGGCACCCCGCGCTCCGCCGTGCTGATCAACAACCTGACCACCGGCGACAGCGTCGACTTCAACGGCGTGATGCTGCTCTCGCAGATCCTCAACTTCGCGCTCAGCGTCGACGGCGTCGACTCCAACCCCGGCAGCGACACCGCCTATATCACCGCGATCCCGACCTACGCGGCCACCGCCTGGAACTACAAGCTGGTCCCCAATCCGCCCGCCGACCTCAAGGTCTTCCTGAAGCAGGTCGAGCACTGGGCCACCACCGACTACGCCCTGGCGCTGCAGGCCGGGTCCGAACTCGATCCCGCCAAGAAGCGCCAGGTCGCCGAGCAGTACGCCGCCTACACCGGCCTGCCGGTGGACTATGTGCTGAAGGCGGACCTTAGGGTCACCGGCGGCATGTTCGAAAAGACCCTGCAGTCGGCCCGCGGCCTGACCACCGGGCGCATCGACACCCGCTTCTTCGGCCCGGACATGGATCCGCTCTCCAAGGACGCCGACTACGACCCGCAGGCCGCGGCCCTGTCATCGGCCTACGTCAGCGCCTTCAACGACTATGCCCGCCGCACCCTGGGCTACGGCGCCGGCAAGGTGTTCAAGCCCTCGGCCCAGGTGTTCCGCTTCTGGGACAACAACCACAATCCGCCGGGCGCCCGCTTCCCGCCGCGCGCCATGCTCAACGTGATGCCCGACCTGGCCACGGCGATGAAGTACAACCCGAACCTGAAGGTGGAGCTGCTGGGCGGCTACTACGACCTGGCCACGCCCTACTTCCAGGGCTGGTACGAGATGCACCACCTGCAGATCCCCGACAGCCTGCAGGCCAACATCGAGTACCACTACTACGCGTCGGGCCACATGGTGTACGCCCAGGACGCCTCGGCGAAGGGCCTGCACGACGACGTGGCCGGCTTCATCGTCAAGAACAGCAAGCGCTAGTCGGGGCGGCGAAAGCGGCGGCGCAGGCGATCGGCCACCCGCAGCAGGCGCGACTCCTCGAGCCGCAGCGGCTCGGGCCGCTCCAGCGGCGGGTGCTCGATCGGGACGCCCGCCGCGACGGCCGCCTTCTGCGTCTTGCGCTTGTGCCGCCGGTGCGAGAACTCGCCGAGCTGGTTGATCAGCAGCGCGGCCTCGACCACCAGGCTGAACAGGATGCCGATCAGCCCCTTGCCGTGGGTGATCGTGGCCGGCAGCGTCTGGATCTTGTTGATCATCTCCAGCACCAGCCCGACGGACAGCACGGTGTTGTAGGGCCGGCCGAGATTGATCTCGAGCCACTGGTCGAGCCAGCGCGCCCAGTCGGTGATCGCTCTGAACATGGCTCAAGCCCCCGCGTCGGAATCGTGTCTGCGAGCCTAGCGAAGGTGCGAGACGCTTTCGAATCCCCTGTTCCCCAAGCCGCCGGGCCCGGATATCTTATCACTGTCAACATATGAGGGCGGAACGATGAGCGGCGAAACGGTGCTGGTGACCGGCGGGTCGGGCTATATCGGCGGCCGCTGCGTCGCCGACCTGCTGAGCCGAGGCTATGTGGTGCGCACCACGGTCCGGAACCTCGACAAGGAGGCCGCCGCGCGCGCGGCGATCGGCAAGGTCACCGACCCCGGCAACCGCCTCGCCTTCTATGCCGCCAACCTGATGGCCGACGAGGGCTGGGACGCCGCGGTCGACGGCTGCGACTACGTCCTGCACGTGGCCTCCCCGCTGGGCATCGCCGAGCCCAAGGACCCCAACGAGCTGATCATGCCGGCCCGCGAGGGCGCCAAGCGCGCGGTGGGCGCGGCCATCAAGGCCGGCGTCAAGCGCGTGGTGCTGACCTCCTCCGTGGCGGCGACCAGCAAGGGCGCGCTCACCGGCGACTGGGTGAGCGACGAGACCCAGTGGACCGACGTCAAAGCCAAGGGCGTCAGCGCCTATTCGCAGTCCAAAACGCTCGCCGAGCAGGCAGCCTGGGAGCTGATCAAGACGGCGAACGGCAAGACCACCCTGGCCACGGTCAACCCCGCGCTCGTGCTGGGCCCGGTGATGGACACCGACGCGGCGGGCTCGGTCCAGGTGGTCGAGCGGCTGCTGTCGGGCCGCGTGCCGGGCCTGCCCCGGCTGGGCTTCAACGTCGTCGACGTGCGCGACGTGGCCGACCTGCACATCCGCGCCATGACCGATCCCAAGGCGGCGGGCGAACGTTTCGTGGCCGCGGCCAACTACGCCTGGATGGGCGATATCGCCGCGATCCTGCGGGCTCACCTCGGCGACGCGGCGGCCAAGGTCCCGACCCGCAAGGTCCCCGACCTCGTCCTGCGCATCGTCGGCCTCTTCGACAAGGAGCTGGGCTCGGTCACGCCCAGCCTCGGCCAAAAGCACGACAACTCCTCGGCCAAGGCGCAACGGGTCCTGGGCTGGAAGCCCCGGCCCCTCGAAGAAACCATCCTCGACTGCGCCCGCAGCCTGATCGCCGAAGGCGTCGTCTAGCGCTCGCGCGCCGTTCCGCCATAGTCGTGCGGATCAGGCGGAGGGCAGGCGATGCGGAGTCTAGGTGCGTTGATGGCGGTCGCCGTTCTGGCGGCGAGCGGAGGCGCCTGGGCCCAGGCGCGCCTGCCGCAGGAGGCCCACGGCTACACGCGCTATGAGCTGCTCGCGCCCGGGTCGGGCAAGTTCAAGATCATCTACGACATCACCGCCGTCAGGCCCGGCGCGACGGCCTTCTTCAATCCGATCCGCAAGGGCTCGACCGCCTCAGACGAAAGCGTCATCGACCTGGCCACCGGCCTGCCGCTGAAGTTCGCCCAGGTGAGCGGCGAGAGCGCCAAGACCACCGGCCTGCCGGACGCCGATCCGACCAACGACTACATCCGCGTGGAGCTGGCCCATCCCGTCCCGGCTGACGGCGGCGAGGCCCGCATGCGGATCGTCAAGACCTACGAGGACGCCAGGAGCTACCACGTGGACGGCGGCGTCATCACCTTCGACCGCGGCCTCGGCATCAAGAAGAACGCGGTGGTCCTTCCGCCCGGCTACGTCCTGCGCGACTGCAACTACCCGAGCCAGGTCACCCAGGAGGCCGACGGCCGCATCCGGGTCAGCTTCTTCAACGTCACGCCCGGCGAGGCGCCGCTGAAACTGCACGCCGTCCCGGGCAAGCTGGCGGCCGGCGCCTCCAGCGAGGCGAAGAAGTTCGCCGAGCGCGCGCGGCAGACCCGCGACATCGTCTACTTCCTGCGCGAGCCCGACACCCACGCCTTCGACCTCTACCACGACTACACCGAGGAGAAGGCCGGGACGTCGCGCTACGTGAACGTGGTGCGGCCGGGCTCGACGGCGACCAATCCCTCGGCCCGCAATCTCGACACCGGCGCTTCGATCCCCGCGGTCCACCTGAAGGGCGCCGAGATCACCAAGGCGGGCGTCGACGATCCCGAGCTCGGCAAGGTCACGGCCGACAGCGAGATCGTGGTCTTCAACTACGCGGCGCTGAAGCCCGGCCAGTCGATCCGTCTGCGCATGAGCGAGACCTACACCGATCCCGGCCGCTACAAGGTCGTCGGCGACGAGCTGGTGTTCGACCGCACCTTCGGCCGCGCTGAAAACGCGGTGGTGCTGCCCAAGGGCTGGGAGCTCACCAATTCCAGCTATCCCGTCACCGTCAGCCGCACCGACGACGGGCGCGTGCGCCTCGACTTCAACAGCGGCCGCCCCGATGAACTGGAAGCCCTGTTCACCGCGCGGCGCGCGGCGCCCTAGTCCGCGAGCATCCGGAACCGGAGGACAGTGGCTCCGGATGCTCAACGGCGGAACTGGCCATCGGCCCCAAGGCCCCCGTGGCTGCGCGGGGAGGCTGTGGAGGCTTCAGGCGACGGCGCGTTCCGCATGGACGCCCGGCGAAGCGGTCTGCGCCGGAGCTTGCGCCACGACCGCCGACGGCTGGCGGCCGTTCAGGTGGCGGTGCGCGATGGTGGCGATGGCCCCGGCCAGCAGGCCCAGCGACACCGACAGCAGGGCCTCAGCGTAGCCGGGGGCGAGGATGCTGAGCGAGGGGACCGGGCGCACGTTGGCGACGCCGATGAAGCTGTCCATCACGCCATAGGCGGCGCCGAACAGGCCGAGCGTCGGCCCGGACCCCGCCAGCGCATGAAGAAAGGTCCGGCCGCCCCGACCCGCGGGGCGGCCGGCAAGTTCACCGATCCAGACCAGGCTCGCGATGACAGTCGAAACCGCGAGTCCAGCCAGGACCAGCATCACCACCGGCTTCGCATGGGTCACAAGGCCGATGAAGGTCAGGCGTTCGGCGACGAGCGAGAGCGCGGCGTCGGGCGGGGCGATGAGCATGGACGTCTTTCCAGATGACATTTGTAATCTGACGCTGAAATTACACCCGTAGTCTCCCCTGTCAACCGCCCGTCAAGCGGCCCCGGTCTTGCAGCGCAACCGCCAACAACGGGCCCGACGGCTCGATCTGGGACGGAGCGACCTATGAACCTGCGACTGAAGCTGGCGGCGGCGACCGCGGCGATCATGACCCTCACGGCGGCGGGCGCTCAGGCGGCCACCCTCTATCAGGGCCCCTCGTCCATGCCGGAGCGCGCGGTCGACAACGGCTTCGACGTCACCTTCAACGCCCCGGCCGGCGCGGCCCAGCTCAGCTTCGTGCTGGACGGCTACGCCAGCCTCGACGGCCAGAACTGGTACGAGGACGACTTCAGCCTCAGCCTGAACGGCGCGCAGATCATCCTGGCCACCTTCAACCTGGGCGGCGGCGGTCCGGACGTGGTCTACAGCTCACCGCTCGGCGCGACCTTCGACGACATCTCGGGCAACGGCACGGCCGTCACCTGGGCCGGCGGCCACGTGAACATCACCTCGCCGCTGACCCTCGCGGCCGGCTCCAACACGCTCACCTTCAACTACCACGCGCTCACCAGCGACCACGCGGGCTGGCAGGACATGGGCGACGAGGGCTGGGGCGCGCACGACATCCTGGTCACCAACGCCGGCGTGCCGGAACCGTCCATGTGGCTGCTGTCCATCGTCGGCTTCGGCCTGATGGGCTCGATGCTGCGCCGGCATCGCGCGATGCAGCCGATCCGCGTCCGCGCCTAGTTCAGACGACTTTTGGGGGACCCATCGCGGGGCTCGCGGGTTAGGCTGGGGACAGCCAATCTGAGGGCCCTGCGATGGACGCCAAGACCACGACCCTGACGCCGGCCAAGGCGATGGCCGCGAACAGCCCCGTTCGGATCAAGAACGAGAGCGCGGAATACCGCAAAGCCCGCACCGCCCTGCTGGCCGAGGAAATCGAGCTTCGCCGCCATATCGAACGCGTGGCCGAACAGCGCCGCGCGCTCCCACCCGGCGGCGCGGTCGACGGCGACTACCAGTTCGAGGGCGAGCGCGGGAAGACCGACTTCGCCGGCCTGTTCGGCGACAAGCACAACCTCGTCGTCTACAGCTTCATGTTCGGCCCGCAGCGCGAACGGCCGTGCCCCATGTGCACCAACCTGCTGGGCCCGCTCGCCGCCAACGCCGCCGACATCCGGCAGAAGACGGCCCTGGCGGTCGTCGCCCGCTCGCCGATCGAACGCCTCATCGCCTTCAAGAAAGAGCGCGGCTGGCAGTCGGCCCTGCCGCTCTACACCGACCTCAACGACAGCTATTCGCGCGACTACCACGGCCTCCTGCCGGACGGCTCGGAGATCCCGGAGATCAACGTCTTCACCCGGCGCGACGGGACCATCCGCCACTTCTGGTCGGGCGAGATGGCCGAGGGCGATCCCGGCCAGGACCCGCGCGGCGCGCCCGAGTTGGCCCCGCTCTGGAACGTGCTCGACATGACGCCCGAGCCGCGCGCGCCCGATTGGTACCCGAGCCTCGACTACAAGGCCTAACCCTGCGGCGGAAACGCCGGCTGGTTGGCCGCTGCGCTGCGTCCGCTACGCGGCCCATCGGCGCCGATCTTCGACGTGGCGATCTTCAGCATGCTGAGATAGCCGGGCGCCGTCAGCATGCCCTCCATCACGCCCTTGCGCTTCAGCAGCCGGTGGGCGCGGGGCAGGTTGTAGCAGGGCACATGCATGAACATGTGATGCTCGCAGTGATAGTTCACGTAGTAGGGCGCGATGATCGCGCGCTCGATGAAGTTGGCGCTCGTCGTGCGCGCATGGCGCAGCGGATCGGGCTCGTTCTTGGCGACGCAGGCGTGCTCGGCGATGTTGCGCAGTCGCGTGATCATCGGCAGCCAGGTCGCCTGCGGGACCAGCCACAGCACCGGCCACACCCACCACAGGCCGAACGGCGCGGTCACCGCCACCGTCACCACCATGCCGGTCAGGAAGCGCCGGCGGCCGTAGATCGCCGCCTTGATCAGCGGCCACAGCGGCTCGTCCGGCTTGCGCTCGACGATGCGCTTCACCAGCCCCGACCAGCGTTGCTTCCAGTAGGTCTGGCCGGTCAGGTCGCGCACCAGCTTGCGGCGCAGAGACGTCCGCGTGATCGGGAACGGCGCCGACAGCACCAGGTCCGGATCCTCGGCCTGCTGGGCGAACTTGTGATGCGCCAGGTGGTAGTTGCGATAGTCGATCAGCCCGCCGGTGGTCAGGTGGTTGCCCACCCAGTCGTTGACCTTCAGGTTCGGGTGGAGGGCGGCGTGCGCAGCGTCATGCATCAGGATCGCGACGCCGAGCTGGCGGCCGCCGATGATCACGATCGCCAGCGGGATGGTCAGCGGCATGAGCCACCAGGGCGAGACCACCACCATCGCCATGGCCACGCCGATGACGATCCAGGCGTGGGCCAGCAGCGCCAGCCCCTTCCAGCGGGAGCGGCGCGCCATTGGCGCCCACTCATCGGGCGCGAAATAGCTCTTGGGATCGACACGGGCGGCGACAGCCATGCGGCCATTCTAGCCCCGATGAGCCGCTAAAAACAGAATGACGGTGCGGAAGCTTGGGCTGGTGACCCAATCGTCTCTCTCTTGATCGTCATCACCCGGCTTGTCCGGGTGACCCATGATCTCCGCGACTAGGCGGGACCCACGGCGGCGCCACCGGCTCCCTTCCTGCTACACGGAGATCATGGATGGCCCGGACAAGCCGGGCCATGACGATCTATAATAAATTCAACAATATAATTGAGTCCGACTCGCAACCCCTCAGAACGGGTTCGTCAGCCAGCGGGTGCCCGCGAAGATCGCCAGGAACAGGATCAGGCCCGCCCAGCTGTTGGACCGGAACAGGCGGAGCGCCCGTGGCCCGTCGTCCATCCGCACCTTGCGCGCCTGCGAGCAGAGCTGGATCCCGTAGGCGATCAAGCCCAGGTAGAACAACGGCCCCAGGCTCGCCGACCAGCCCATGGCCATGAGGATCGCCAGGCTCGCCAGGTAGAAGGCCAGGATCGCCATCGGCGCCCGCTCGCCGAGGCGCCGCGCCGTGGACTTCACGCCGGCCAGCGCGTCGTCCTCGATGTCCTGGATCGCGTAGATGGTGTCGTAGCCCAGGGTCCAGAACAGGCCCGACGCGTAGAGCAGCACTGCCGGGAGCTGTAGCGCGCTGTCGGCGAAGGCGCGCATCAGGAAGCGGCTGTCGCCGCTGGTCAGCACATAGGGCGCCATGCCGCGCCAGAAGCTCGGCCCCGCGCCCGTCGCCGCCGCGAAGCCCAGCAGCGCGCCCCAGTTGAAGGTCAGCCCCAGCCAGGCCTGCGGCCACCAGGTGATCCGCTTCATGAACGGATAGGCCGCCACCAGGGCCAGTGAGGCCACGCCCAGCACCACGGCGGTCGGCGGCAGGCTGATGAGGATGACCAGCGCGGCCAGGCAGCAGGCGGTCACGAAGCCCCAGGCCTGCCTGACGCTGATCTGCCCCGCCGGGATGGGCCGCAGCGCCGTCCGCGCCACCTTGGCGTCGATGTCGCGGTCGACGATGTCGTTGTAGGCGCAGCCGGCCGCGCGCATCAGGGCCGCGCCCACCAGCACCTCGACGAGCAGGCTCACCTGCGGCGTGCGCTGCTCCAGCGCATTGGCCAGCGCGATCCCCTGCCAGCCCGGCAGCATCAAGAGCCAGATGCCCGCCGGCCGGTCGAACCGCCCGAGCTTCAGCCAGGGCCGCAGGCCCGGCGGCGCAAAGCGGTCCACCCAGTTGCTGGGCGCGGCGTCGGGGAGGGGCGTTGCGGTGGTCATTGGCGAGGGGGTCTGTTTAGGTCCAGAACTAGGGCTGCGAACAGGGGGAATCGAGATGGGTGTGACACGGCGTGAACTGGCGCGAGGCGCTCTGGCGGGCGGCGCGGCTCTGGCCGTCGGGCGGACAGCCACGGCGGCGGCGACCGGCGGCCAGCCCAAGTTCGGCGCCTTCGGCCTGGACCTCACGGCCATGGACCACGCCGTCGCGCCCGGCGACGACTTCCACCGCTACGTCAGCGGCGCCTGGATGAAGACCGCGGTGATCCCGCCGGACCGGGCGGCCTGGGGCATCTATTCGCCCACCGGCGAGGTCATTGAGGCGCGGACCCGCGACATCATGCTGACCGCGGCGGCGTCGGGGAGCCCCGACGGCAAGCGCATAGCCGACTACTACGCCGCGCTTGCTGATGAGGCCGGTCTGGAGCGCGCCGGCGTCGCGCCGCTTAAGGCGGAGCTGGCCCGCGTCGCCGCCATTCAGACGAAGGGTGACCTGGCGCGGGCCCTGGCGCGTCTTTCCTGGGCGCAGATGACCAATCCGAACGGCT
>Ga0207711_10001893_pt1 | contig 19060 bp, 20 predicted proteins | sample KBSS34metaG_FD_184401 | JGI IMG/M metagenome (GOLD analysis project Ga0207711, IMG submission 184401) | Switchgrass rhizosphere microbial communities from Kellogg Biological Station, Michigan, USA - KBS S3-4 metaG (SPAdes) (version 2) | ecosystem: Host-associated > Plants > Roots > Rhizosphere...
GATCCGGAACGCGATTCAGAAGGCGTCTGCCACGATCAAGCACATCGACTGGTTCCAGGTGATCGAAACGCGGGGGCACGTGCAGGACGGCCGCGTCGCGCACTTTCAGGTCACGCTGAAAGTCGGCTTCCGGATCGAGCCGTGACAGGGTATCCCTGTTACCCGTAGATGCCGCGTACGTATTGGACTGCGGTCGCGCGTCCCCGGTGGGGATGCGAGCCCTGTCAAACGAGCTTGCGCAGCGTATCGGGATTCTTGATGATCGCCTTCTGCCGCGCGGGCGGCGCGCCGTAGAGACCCGCGGGGGGATTCGTCTCGAGGCGCGCGCGAAGCGTCGGATCCGCGCACTGCACCTCGAAGGTCACCGCGACCCGCGCGCCTTCCACGGCGCCGAGCGTGAAGCAGGATTGCGACAGCTTGGCGTTGAGCGGCGCGAGGACGTCCGCGGCTACCGCATCGCTCGCGGCATCCGACGCGGAAACCAGCAGCTCGTAGACACGCGGTCGCTCCGGCGGTCCGACGTGCGCGCTGATCACCGCGGGCAGGCCGAGGAGTTCGCGTGCGACGAGATCTTCCCACGTCGCGTCCGGCATGCCGGTCACGACGAGCGCGATCTTCCGACCGCTGACGTTCACGTGCTGCAGGAAGAGGTCGCGGCTGAACTGATCGGCGACTCTGCCGCCGATGACGCGCAGCGCTTCTTCCTCGCTTGCGAAACTGGCGAGGCCCTGGGGCAGCGTCGTGTTGAAGTAGATCTCCTCGCCGGTCATCCGATTCGCGCACTTCACCGTCCACGATGACAGTGCGTACTTGGTAATCACCAGGCCCGAGGCGGCAAGGCGTGTCGACAGCCGCTTGACGCTCGCTTCGCCGGTGACGATGAAGTCCGCGCCGCGGTTGTCTCCGGCCGCTGCATCGTCGGACCACGTCCGAAATCCGAACGACTTGATCCGCTCCTTCAACACGTTTTCCGCGATGGAGGAGGGTAGCGGGGGTGCGTCCGGCTGATCGGCGTCGCGCACGGCGATGCGTACTGCCACACGCGGGTCGCCATTTGCGCGAATCAGGTCGATCCGCTCGTCGCGAGACAACTGGTTCAGTGACTGCTGCACGGCCTTGACATTGACGACGGCCTGCGTCGTCGCCGACATCAATCCGTCCTTGCCGAGCTGCGGCTGCTCCTCGCGCACGATCGTCCCGATAAAGTCCGCGGGCCGTGCCATGAGACGCGAGCGCAGCACGTCGTAGTTCGACGCGAGCGACTTGCGATCGAGCAGCAGCACGAGCGCCTTCTCGACGAGCTGCTGCTTCGAGTCCGAGCGCACGTCGGCCTGGAGCAGCGCCTTGTCGTTCGCATAGCGCGGGTCGGTCGGGTCGGCGAATCCGACGGCGGAGATCAGCATCGTCCCGGGTGCCACAGCCGGGGACGCCGTCGCGCCCTCGACGACCGAAGACACGGAAGGAGTCGCGGCAGCCATCGACGACGCTGACGTATTCGACAGCGCGCCCGTTGCGGCGCTGCCTGAAGGTGCGCCGGCTGCGACCGGGGCGGCCGTCACGCCCGCGCCGGCCTGCGAAGCGGACGACGCGGTGCGATCGGGCGCAACGGAGGCAGCGATGGTCGGCGCGTTGCCGCGCGGCCACAACCACCATGTCGCGGCGAGCGCTGCGATGCCGATGAGCCCAATCCCAGCGACGATGGCGATTGCCGACGATTGCGATGGTTGCGAAGCGGGAAGCGGCGGCGGCGCGGTCGGCGCGACTGCGGTGGGCGAGGATGACGGCGACTCGATCGAGGCACCGCTTGGCAGCGTGGCGTCGGGGTCGGCGCTCGCTGTCGAGTAGGGAGACAACGCGGCGGGCATCGCCGCACGCAACGCATCCGCGAACGCCTGCCCGGTCTGGAAGCGTTCGTCGGCACGCTTGGCAAGCGCCTTGCGGACGACGGCGTCGATGGCGGGAGGAAGCTGCACGTTGAGCGTCGACGGCGGCAGCGGTTCCTCCTTCAGCACTTTCTGCATCGTCGTCGTCGACGATCCGGCGAACGGACGCTCGCCGGTCAGGAATTGATACAGGATGACGCCCGTCGAGAAGATGTCCGAGCGTCCATCGACCGGCAACCCCATGATCTGCTCGGGAGACATGTAGTTCGGCGTTCCGACCACCGTGCCCACTTGCGTGAGGTTGGACGACTCGATGTGCGCGATGCCGAAATCGGCCACCTTCACCGTGCCGTCGGCGAGCAGGAAGATGTTCGCCGGCTTGATGTCGCGGTGCACGACGCCGTGACGATGCGAGTACTCGAGCGCCGCGAGGATCTGCGCCATGATCCGCTCGATCTCGGCAGGGCGAAAGCGTTCGTCGTTGGCGAACGCCTCCTTGAGCTCGCGGCCATCGACGAATTCCATCGCGATGAACCACGTGCCGTTGTCTTCATCGCAATCGTAGATCGACACGATGTTCGGATGACTGAGGCGACCCGCCGCCTGCGCTTCGCGCCGGAAGCGCGCAACGACGTCGTCCGGACGCTCGGTCGCGAGCTGGTCCGGGCGGATCGTTTTCAGCGCGACGCGGCGCTTGATCATCGGATCGAACGCCTCGTAGACGACGCCCATCGCGCCGCGGCCCAGTTCCCGCCGGATCTCGTACTTGCCGAGCTGAGTGATCATCGCGTCATTCCCGACTTGCCGCGCCTAAAACGCAACGCCGGCGAGTGCCGGCGTTGGCGGTCGTTGACAGGTCCTCGCCTACTTGTACTTGCTGTCGATTTCCCAGACGGATTTCTGCACGAGGCGCTGCACCATCGTGTCGAGCGACACGCCGCCCTGCTGCGACTGCGACACGCCGAGCACCGACGTCGACTTCGCGCCGACTTCCATCTTCTCCTCGGTGTAACCCTGGGCCAGCTGTTCGGTCGTCTCGGCGTTGATGATCTTGTAGCGCATGCCGATGATCCACACGCCGGTCGACTCGCCCGTATGCACGGATCCGACCGCAACCTGCCCGACCGCGCCCGCCCGTGCACCGCCCAGGGATCCGCTGAACGCGCCAAGGGCGCCCGCGATGTTCCCGAGCGCGCGGCCATCGAATCCTTGTTGCGCGGCGGCAACCTGCTCGGTCTTCAGGATGTCGAACTTGACGACGTACTTGGTGCTCTTGAGCTTGCCCATGCCTAGAAACTTCCGCGCCTGCTGCGGATCGCCAAGGTTATAGGCGAGCTCGAACTCCTTCAGGACCGGACCGAGGTTCGAGCGCTCGAGCACCTGGAAATTGGCCGCCGACAGCTCGACTTCCGCGAAGTCCGCGATATTGTTGGACGTGAACTTCTGCAGGAACGTCGCATTGCTGCTCTTGATTTCCCCCGGGATGACGATGAGTGCCGGTCCCTTCTTGCTCGCGTTCACATACTCGACCGGTCTGTAGACCGCCTGGTCAGCCGACTCATTCGCGCGCTGCGAGGTTTCGCTCCCCGCGGTCGGCGAGGGATTGCCGAAACGCGGCTGCGCAATCGCCGTCGATATCGTCAGCGCGAGAACAGCGCCGACAAGGAGCGCGACCTGGCGACGGAAATTATGTGCGTTCATCGTGTGTCTCCTGCGAATGTTCATGCGGCTGGGACGATCACTTCGCCCGACTCGCGTTCCGGCAATAGTCCGCGTAAAGCGCCGCAACGACTTCGTCCGCCTTTTCATTGACGAGCCTCAGCGCCATCTGCTGGACATCCGAACCCGCGTAGGAAGCCGAACTCGCTTCCTTGTCGGAGATCAGGCGCCCATTGCTTGAAGTCAGGGTGAACCCCATGTTCACAGCGACCTGATTCACCGCGATGATCAGATTCGGCGTGGCCTGCGCGGAGATCAGTCCGCGCAGGATGAAGCTCGCGCCGAGGCGGCGCGAGGCCGACAGTGCGGCGTCGGGGTCGTTGCGGAAGTAGGCGTCGATCTCCGCCTGCGCGATCTGGCCGCGGATCTCCTCGGGGGTGTACGTGCGCAACCCCAAAGCCTGCAGCCGCTTATTGATCGCCTGGTAATGCGGACCGTAATTCTGCTGGCGCGCCTCGATATAGCCGTTCGATTGCCGTTCGCCGATGATGACCATGATTTTCTTGTTCTTGAGATCGGCGCGGCAGGCCACGGACAGGTCATTCGCGATCCGCGCTTCGACCGCGTCGCGTTCCTGCTGCTGTTCGCGCTTCGCCTTCTCCTCGTCCTGCGAGAAGCTGAAACCCTGCGCGTGCAGCGGCGTCACCGCGACGGCCACCAGTGCGAGCAGCACGAGCGGCAGCGCGAGCCTGATCGGTGATCCCAGCAACACGGGAAGATGGACGCCCAAAAGTCCAGTCGCGAGATTACTGCAACGCATGGCGTAAATCCACAGCCAGCGCTTTCGTTTCCGCCCGGCGGCGCGCGGTGGGGCGTCAAGTGCGAAAATAGTCACATGGACAACATGTTTCATCCGGCCGTCGAACGATGGTTTCGGCAACAATTTCCGGGACCGACGCCTGCGCAGGCCCGCGCCTGGCCGTTGATCGCGGCCGAGCGCAGCGTGCTGATCGCGGCGCCGACAGGGAGCGGCAAGACCCTCGCGGCCTTCCTGGCCGCGATCGACGGGCTCGTGCGCGAGGGACTCGACGGGCGGCTCCGCGACGAAACCTCGGTCGTGTACGTCTCGCCGCTGAAGGCGCTATCGAACGACGTGCGAAAGAACCTCGAAGCGCCGCTCGCGGGGATCCGCGCGGAGCTTGCGGCAAGCGAGCTGCCGATCGTCGATATCCGCACGCTCGTGCGGACCGGCGACACGCCGCAGCACGAGCGCGCGAGCATGCGCAAGCGTCCTCCCCACATCGTCGTCACCACGCCCGAGTCGCTGTATGTGCTGCTCGGGTCGGAATCCGGCCGCACGATGCTCGCGACGACGCGTACGGTGATCGTGGACGAGATCCATGCGCTCGCCTCCAACAAGCGCGGCAGCCATCTGGCCCTGTCGCTCGCCCGGCTCGAAGCGCTGGCAGGCCGCCCGCTCGTGCGCGTCGGCCTCTCGGCGACCCAGAAGCCGATCGAGGAAGTCGCGCGCTACCTGGTGGGCACGCAGCCGTCCACGCCGTGTGGAATCATCGACATCGGGCATCGCCAGCAACGCGATCTCGCGCTCGAAGTGCCGGCGTCGCCGCTCGAGGCGGTGATGTCCAACGAAGTGTGGTTGCAGGTGTACGCGCGCCTCGCCGACCTGATCGGGCAGCACCGGACGACGCTCGTGTTCGTCAATACTCGACGCCTGGCCGAGCGCGTCACGCGTCACCTGTCGGAGCTGCTCGGTGCGGCGCACGTGATGTCGCATCACGGCAGCATGGCCAAGGAACTGCGTCTTGCCGCGGAGCAGCGACTGAAGAACGGCGAATTGAAGGCGCTCGTCGCCACCGCGTCGCTCGAGCTCGGCATCGACATCGGCGACGTCGAGCTCGTGTGCCAGATCGGCAGTCCCCGGCGGATCGCGACGTTTCTGCAGCGCGCGGGACGGGCCGGTCACACGGTGGGCGGCGTGCCGAAGGCGCGATTGTTTCCATTGTCGCGCGACGAACTGGTGGAATGCACGGCACTGTTGCAATCGGTTGCGCAAGGCGAGCTCGACCGCGTCACCATTCCCACGGCTCCGCTCGACGTGCTCGCGCAGCAGATCGTCGCGGAAGTTGCGGCCCGCGAGTGGAGCGAGGATGCGCTCTATGCAGAACTGACGCGCGCGTCGCCCTACGCGCACCTGCGCCATGGCGACTATCTCGACGTCGTGCGTACGCTCGCCGACGGCTTCACGACGCGACAAGGGCATCGTGGCGCGTATTTGCATCGCGACGCGGTGAACGGGGTGCTGCGCGGACGCCGCGGTGCCCGGTTGACGGCGCTCACCTCCGGCGGAGCGATCCCCGACACGGCGGACTACGACGTGGTGCTCGAGCCTGCCGGCCAGCTTGTCGGCACCGTCAACGAAGACTTCGCGGTCGAAAGCCTCGCCGGCGACGTCTTTCAGCTCGGGAACACCTCGTATCGGATCCGCAGGATCGAGGCAGGGCGCGTTCGGGTCGAAGACGCCCAGGGCCAGGCACCGAATATTCCGTTCTGGCTTGGCGAAGCGCCTGCCCGCAGTGACGAGCTTTCGCATGCGGTGTCGAGGCTTCGCACAACGCTCTTCGACTCGAGCTCATCGCCGGGCAGTGCGGAGAACGTAGTCGACAAGCAGCAGGCGATCGCAACGCTCGAGCGGCAAGGCATCGGGCGGGATGCGGGCGAGCAACTCGTCGACTATCTCGCGAGTGCGCGCGCAGTGCTTGGCGCGCTCCCGACGCAAGACACGATCGTGCTGGAGCGCTTCTTCGACGAATCGGGCGGCATGCAGCTCGTCATCCACGCGCCGTTCGGCAGTCGCGTCAATCGCGCGTGGGGCCTCGCGCTGCGCAAGCGCTTTTGCGTCAAGTTCAATTTCGAGCTGCAGGCGGCGGCGACCGAGGATGCAATTGTCCTGTCCCTCTCGACGAGTCACAGCTTTCGTCTCGACGACGTTCCGCGCTACCTGAATTCGAGGACGGTGCGGCCACTGCTCGTCCAGGCGATGATCACGGCGCCGATGTTCGCCGCCCGCTGGCGCTGGATTGCCGGCACGTCGCTCGCGCTGCCGCGTTTCCGCGGCGGAAAGAAGGTGCCCGCGCCGCTGCAGCGCATGCGCGCGGAAGATCTGATGGCCGCCGTGTTCCCCGATCAGCTCGCGTGCGCCGAGAACCTCGTCGGCGAGCGGACGATCCCCGAGCATCCCCTTGTGCGCCAGGCGATCGACGATTGCCTGCACGAAGCGATGGACGTCGAGGGTCTCGAACGATTGCTGGCGCGGATCGAGCGCGGAGAAGTGAAAGTGGTCGCGCGCGACCTGCCCGCGCCGTCGCCGCTCGCGATGGAGATCCTGAACGCGCGACCTTACGCGTATCTCGACGACGCTCCCCTCGAGGAGCGTCGTACGCAGGCCGTGCTCGGGCGTCGCTGGGCGGAGGATTCGACACCGGGCGATCTCGGTCGGCTGGACGCCGCTGCCATCGAGCGCGTCCGCAACGAGGCTTGGCCGGATGCGGTCACAGAGGACGAGCTGCACGACGCGTTGCTCACCCTCGCGTTTCTCACGTGCGACGAAGCCGCTGCGCATGCCGATTGGCCGACACTCCTCGCTGCGCTCGCAGATGGCCGTCGCGCGACGCGCCTCACGTTGTCGAATTCGACCGAAGTCGAACACCAAGACGTTGCGCCGCGCCGGGACGTGTGGGTCGCGGCCGAGCGGCTCCCGCAATTCGATGCGCTCCACCCGGGCGCGGTCCGCACCCCAGCCATTGCGGCGCCATCCGAATTCGCCGCACGTGCCTGGCCGCGCGAAGAAGCGCTCGTCGAGGTGGTTCGCAGTCGCTTGCAGGGAATCGGCCCCACGACCGTTGCCGATCTCGCCTCATCGCTCGCGACATCCGAACGCGAGATCGAGCAGGCGCTTGCAAGGCTTGCAACGGAAGGTGTCGCAATGGCGGGGACGTACACGTCGCGCGCGGGCATCGAGTGGTGCGATCGCACGCTGCTCGCACGAATTCATCGCTACACCGTCAGCCGGCTTCGGCAGGAAATCGAGCCCGTTTCCACGCAGGACTTCATCCGCTTCCTCTTCCGCTGGCAGCATGTGACGCCTGGCGAGCAGCGTCAGGGACCGGATGCGCTCGACGCAATCATCGCGCAATTGCAAGGCTTCGAGGCACCCGCCGCGTCGTGGGAGGCCGAGATCCTGCCGGCGCGCCTCGAGAACTACGACTTCACCTGGCTCGACGATCTCTGCCTGTCGGGACGCGCAGTCTGGACGCGGCTGACGCCACCCGCGGGAAGTGGCGCCGGTGCCGCCAACGTGATCCGAACGACGCCGGTCACGCTCCTGCCACGCCGGACGGCCGCGTTGTGGGCCCGCGCCGCACCTCCACCCGCAACCGCGGCGTCTCACGCCAGCTCGCGCGCGCAAGCGGTGGTCGACTTCCTGCAGGCGCACGGCGCCTCGTTCCACGACGAAATCGTCGAAGGCACGCGACTGTTGCGCACGCAGGTGGAGGATGCGCTCGCGGAGCTCGTTGCCCTCGGTCGCGTCACGTCGGACAGCTTCGCCGGACTCCGTGCGTTGCTGACACCCGCGCAGAAGCGCAAGCGCATCGCCGCGGGCAGGCGGGATCGTCGTGCAGCGCTGCCGGGCGTGGAGGACGCCGGGCGCTGGGTCCTGACGCGCCGCGCACCGGTTGCGAGCGCGCCGAATGCAAGCGCAGCGTGGACGGTGGTCGAAGGCGCGCGCGACGCCGAAACGGTCGAGCATGTCGCATACGCGCTGCTGCGGCGCTACGGCGTCATCTCGTGGAAGATCCTGCAGCGGGAGGCGGCGTGGCTTCCGCCGTGGCGGGAGCTTGCGCGTGTGCTGCGGCGCCTGGAGGCGCGTGGCGACATCCGCGGTGGCCGCTTCGTCGCCAGCGTATCCGGTGAGCAGTTCGCATTGCCGGAGGCCGTGGCAACGTTGCGCGAAACTCGACGCGCCCCGGAAACCGGAACCTTCATTGCAGTGAGCGCTGCAGACCCGCTGAACGTCGTTGGAACCCTGCTGCCCGGCGCTCGAATAACATCCCTTGCGAGCAACCGGATTCTTTATCGCGATGGTCTGCCCGTCGCAGCGCTCGCAGGCGGCGAGATCGAATGGCTGCAGACACTGGAGCCCGGTGAAATGCGCGTCGCCGAAGCGATGCTGATCCGGCGCCAGAGCGGCTCGCCGCTGCTCGCTTATCTCCGTTGAAGGCGCGAACGCGGGAGTAGCACTCCGCTCACGATGCGAACGCGGAAGCAGCGCCTCCGCTGACGACGCGAACGTGAAAGTGGCGTCTGCGCTACGGGACGAACGCGCGCGATAGCGTGCTGTCTTACCCGTCTTTCAGCCATTGACGGACGGTTCCTCTCGCGGCACCGGCCTATCTTCCGCCGATGCCCGCCGTCTCACGAAATCCATCAAGAGAGCCTTCCAGCAGAACGATCGCCGTCGGTCGAGCGCGCATGCAGCGCCAGACGGAGCTCGATTGGCTCCGCGGCTTGATGCTCGTGCTCATGACGGTTACGCACCTGCCCACGTGGTTCAGTGCGCACGTCGGGCAGCCGTTCGGATTCGTCTCCGCCGCCGAAGGCTTTGTATTCCTGTCGGCTTATCTTGTCGGCTCCGTCTATTCGTACGTCGCGAATACAAGGGGATACGCGTCGATGCGCACGGCGCTATGGGGCCGGGCGGGGAAGGTGTACGCGGCGCACGTCGCGCTCCTGCTGCTCCTGCTTCTCGTGCTCGTGCCGATTGCGGAGGTGCGCGGCGCGCACGCCATTACCGATCTTGCATCGTTCTATGCGTCGCGGCCTCACACGGCCGTAGTCACGGGCCTTCTGCTCGCGTACAACCCGCCGCTGCTCGACATCCTGCCGATGTACGTGGTGTTCCTGCTCCTGTCGCCGCTGGTCCTTGGATACGGGTCACGTCGCGGCTGGGGCGCCCTGTTGTGCGTGAGCGCGATGCTGTGGCTCTATGCGCAGGTCGGCGGCGCAGCGCACCTGTACCAGTCCGTCGCGCGCCTTATCGAGTGGCCCGTTCCCTATTCGCAGACCGGCGCGTTTTCGTGGCTCGCGTGGCAGCTCCTCTGGCTCGCCGGCTTGCGCGCGGGCGCGCTGCGCGTCGCGGCCGGCGACACGGAGACGGCGGTGAGCGGGTGGTCTCGCGCTTCGTTGTGGGCAGCGACAATTTTCGCTGCGACGTTCTTCGTCTGGCGTCACGTGACCGGCCAGGTGCCCTTTGGTCCGGACGCAGCGCTGAACGCGCTATTCGACAAGTGGCATCTTGGTCCGCTGCGGCTTCTGAACTTCGCCGTCCTGGCGCTGATCGCCGTGCACGGTCGCCGCGTGCTCGCGACGTGGGCGGAACGCTCGTCGATTGCGACGCTGGGCCGCGCTTCGCTGACCGTGTTCTGCGCCCATCTCGTCGTCTGCCTCGTGCTGCTCGCGACGTACGGTGACGAGGCGAAGCCACATCCGAGCCTGCTCGAGGCTGCGCTGCTCGTCGGATCGCTGGTGACGCTCTATGCGGTTGCGCGTGCGTCACTGGCGGGCAGCAAGCTGCTGCGCGATCGCGCCAACGCCGATTACGTGCGCCCTCGGCCCGTCGTCGTCGAGGTCAATGCACGTGCTCGGCGATGACTCGCTTCCAGAGGGCGTAACCGTCGGCGTTCAGGTGCAGCGCATCGGCGCGGAAGAGTTCCGGGCGGGGCTTGCCTGACGCGTCGAGCATCGGTGTGTACACGTCGATGAATTCGACCTTGCCTTCGGCATCCGCGTACGCCCGGATGAGCTCGTTGGTTTTGCGAATCTGCGGCAGCAGTTCCATCCGCGCGGGGCTCGGCTTGATCGAGATGTAATTAATGTCGGTGTCGGGCAGTTCGCGTTGCACGCCCGCGACAAACGCGACGAAGCGGCGGAAAACTTCCTCGGGTGCGGCGCCCGCGGCGAGATCGTTGTCACCGGCGTAAACGAGCACGGTTCGTGGACGGTAATGCACGACGAGGCGGTTCAGGTTCTTCACGCAGTCGGAAAGCTGCGAACCGCCGAAACCGCGCTTGATGACGACCGGCATGTCCTTGAACTGGTCCTCGAGATCGTTCCAGAGTCGGATCGACGAACTCCCGACGAACAGCACGCCGCCCGGGGGATGAGGATGGGCGGCGTCGTCGGCAGCGAAGGCATTGAAGGCGGCGTCCCATTGGGACGGAGCCATCGCCGGGTTGCTCGCGCCATCCAACGCCGCGGCGTTGAACGGCGCAATGAACAGCGATGCAACGGCTGCAATGAGACCAAAGGAGGTTCTTTTCAAGGTTCGAGAAGGAGGTCGGTGTTTGGGGGCCGGCGCTTAGTCACCTGATTCTGCAAAAGGTTTCGGCGCCCGGCAAGAACATTGTGCCGCGCGCGGCAGGAAGCACCGGGGGAACGGTGCGATTACCGGTTGTTTGCGGCGGCGATGCGCGCGAGAAGGGCGCGCCGCCGTTCGAGGCTCGCAGCCGGCCAGTAGCGGTCCCGCTCGTAGTACTCGGATACCGCGGGCGTGTCTTGAGGCAGCACGAGCCACGGCTGCTTGGTCGATGTGAAGATATGGATGTCCGGCGGCAATCGATCAGGGTCGTCGAGCGTACCGACGCGGACGAAGCGCAACGCATCGCCGGCGCCTGCATAGTTGCTCCACAGTGCAATTCGACAGCTCGGACAGCGCGTGATTTTCTGGCCGCGGCCGCTGTTCGAGGGCGTGTCGACGACATCGGGCTGCCCGGCCATGATCTCCACAAGATCCGCTTCGATCAACGCGTTGAGCGCGAAGGATGCGCCGGTTTCCCGCTGGCACCAGCGGCAATGGCAGCAATGAACGAAGAGCGGGCTCGTGACCATCCGGTATCGCACCCGGCGGCATGTGCAGCCCCCTTCGACGGGGTAGTCGTCATTCATCGCGGCCCCCGATCCGCAATGGGCGGTCCCTTCAACTCGACGACGTTGCCGTCCGGGTCGGTGACGTAGAGGGACGGACCGTCGCCTTCTGCACCATAGCGCGTGGCGACGGGACCGGTCGGCACGCCTGCGCGCGCGAGGTCCTCGCGAATCGCCGTTTCGTCGAAGGACTCCAGCCGGAAACAGAAGTGGTCGAGGTTGCGTCCCTCGCGCCCGGGCGGAGCCCCTCCCGCGCGGCCGAGCTCGCCGTCCACGGGAACGAGATCGAGCATCGAGCGGCCGGCGCGGAGCTGCACGAGACCGATCCCATCCCGGCGTCGATCGACGCTGCAACCGAGCACGTCGCGATAGAACGCGATCATCGCTTCGACGTTCACAACCCGCAGCACCAGGTGATCGATGTCGCGAATCGCAATCATTGCTTGGAGCCTAACGCGCGACGTAGTTCGCCACTTCGATCAGGTTCGCGTCGGGATCGTGCAAGTACACCGAGCGAATCGGTCCCGTTGCGCCCGTCCTCGCGACGGGTCCCTCGATGATCGTCACGTCGCATCGGCGAAGGTGATCGATGACGGCATCGAGCGGCGTGTCGGTGATCAGGCAGAGGTCGATCGAGCCTGGCGTGGGCCGGTCCGCCTTCGGCTCGAATTCGCTTCCGGCCTCATGCAGGTTGAACTTCTGCCGTCCGAACGCGAGCGCCTTGCGTCCTTGCGCGAACGTCTCGACGCGCATGCCGAGAACCCTGGTGTAGAACGCGCACGTCGCATCGATGCTCCGCACGGTCAACACGACGTGGTCGATGCGGTCGATTTCCATTGCCGGACGTTAGCTGGACGAGATCGCACGTCATTGTCGCACGACGCGTCGCCGCCTCTGGATGCGCGTGCTCGAGCTCGCGGACGATGCCGCGAGCGGCAGTTCGATGATCGTGGCCGTCGGCATGCCGCGTGCGACGACGAGGTGCGCCACGGTGACAGGGAGTCGAAACCGGCGCGGGCCGGCGCTGCCGGGATTGATGTAAAGCACGCCATCGCGATCGCGCACCAGCGGTTTGTGCGAGTGCCCGGACACAACGATTCGAGTGGGCAGCATTTCACGTGCGACGTCGAGCTCCGCGATGTCGTGCAACACCCGGATGAGCATCCCTTCCACTTCGATGCACAGTGTTTCGGGAAGGTGTTCCGCCCAGGCACCGACGTCGTTGTTGCCCCGAACGGCGCTCACGGGCGCGAGTGTCGCAAGCTCGTCGAGGACCGTCGCCGCGCCGATGTCGCCCGCGTGCACGATTCGGTCACATCCGATGAGCGCGGTCCGCGCCTCGGGCCGCAGCAGACCATGCGTGTCCGAGATGAGGCCGACGCGAGTCATCGCGGATCGGGGTCCGGCGCTTCATGGGGCATGACACCCGCTGCAGGCGCGACTTCCGCGAGCGGGGTAGGCTTCGCAAGGGACACGGGTGTCGCAGGACGCCGCATCAGCATTTCATCCGGCAGCAGATTGTGCAGGCCCGCGCTGTCCGCAGAGGCGGCGAAACCCAGACGATCGAGCAGGCGCACCGAACGGAGATTGTCGCGCTTCAAGACGGCGGTAAAGCTTGTGACGCCGTAATACCCGACGAGTTCATCGAGCATCGCCGAGACGGCTTCGCTTGCGTAGCCGTGGCCCCAGTGCGGGCTCCCGAACACGTACGCGACGGCACCGGTGCGATCCTTCCGAAGCGTCGCCTGCACGAAGCCGATCAGCGACGAGCCCCGCAGTCGCACGACCCAATTCAGCCACTGCTCACTGCCATCGGCGGAGCGACGCGTCTCGAGACGACGAAATCGTTCCTCGAGCCATGGGAGCGAGCGCGGTGCTTCGTTCTCGTAGCGATAAAGTGCCGGGTCCTGCAACAGCGTAAACATTCTTGCGGCATGAACGGCCACCTGGGGCTCCAGCAGCAAGCGGGGCGTTGCGAGGCGCCGCAGCAGCGGTCGGTGGAAGGAATCAAGCACCGCCGAGCGCACCGCGTGGGCGCGACTTCATCAGGCGCATGTAGATCGTGGCGTTGATCGCCAGGACGCCGATCGCCAGCGCGACCTGCACGGCCAGCGTGAGGCCCGGCGGATAAATGACGTGCAGCAGGTAGTGCTCGATGAAGCTTTCACTGTAGCCCGATGCGCCCGCGCTTCTGCGGAGCGCGTTCTCGACAAGCGTGAGAGGGCAAATGCGGCCGGATGCGAGGATGAAGGTCGCCCATGCGACGGCGGGCACATGAAAGAACGCGATGGAGCGGCGCCGCAGGACGAGCAGGCCGCCCAGGATGACGAAGGCGATGAATCCGAAATGAACCAGCAGCAGCGCGTCGGCAGCAAATCGATACAGCATTGGCTATCCAGGCATTTCATGCACCGTGCTTGCGGCGCTCCTCCAGCAGGCGCTCGGTGGCGCGAATGCCGAGTTCCACGCCGGTCATGTTCGGGTTCACTTCGAGCGCACGCTTCCAGTATTCGATTGCGCGCTCGTACTGCTCGAGTTGGAAATAGATCTGGCCATACCCCGCAAGTGCGCCGAAATGCAAGGGATTGCGCTTCATCACTTCATCGCAATCCGCAAGCGAGCGTCGAAACTCTCCAGCGAGAAAGAGCGCGGTGGCGCGCTTGTTCCAACCCTCGGCGAAGTCCGGCTTGCGCTTGATGACCTCCGAAAAGGTCGCGATCGCTCCATCCAGGTCACCCCCACTCATCTGCTCGACGCCACGCGCCAGGAGCGCATCGATCGCTTCGTCCCCCGAACGACTCCATAGCAGCCAGAGGCCCTGTTCCGCGACGTTGCGAACGTTCGGGTCGTCGTCCGTAAGGTGATTCTTGAGGAGCGGCGCGTCCGCTCCCGTGCCGTGACCGGCGATCCACGTCAGCGCTTCCGCGCGTTCGTTCGGGTCGCTCGAAGCGGTCCCGCGCAGCGCTTGCTCGCGCGTCGTGTAGGAGGAGGAATCGGCGCAGACCGCCGACGTGAATAACAGCAACGTGAGCGCAATCATTCGCAGCATGTTCGCTCCTTGCAGGCCGCCCCGCCGTGCGACTGAACTGGGGCTGATGTTGCGCCGTTCACGCGCTGCGATCGGGAGTGGGTCGTCATGGCTCGCGCGATTTAGACAGAGGGTCGGGCGGCGCGCGATGGCGGGTTCATTGAGCGTCGTGGCCCAGCGCGCGCCGATATCCAGTCACCGCTCCATCGCTGATGAGACCCTGCATGCGGTCGAAGAACACGCAAAGCTCGCGGCGGTATCGTTGTCGAAACCGTTCACTCGTCGTTGCGAGCTCCACTTCGTTAGCCACGGTGAGCTCACAGAAATCGCGCAGCGATGTGGCCGGCAGCGGGTATTCCGCCCCGGTGAATCGGTCGGCGAAGCACGACTGCATTGCGGTGCCGATCCGTGGGTGGTATCGGGCACGATCGCACGCGCCGTACAGGTAGGCGATCGCTTCCGCCTCCGCGCCGATCGCTTCGGCGACCGACCGGCGCTCCGACACGTCGACCAACTTGTCCCGGATGCCTGCGGTTCCGTAGACGGCGTGATAAAGACCCGCGACGCAAAGTGCGTGACGGCTTCCCCAGCTACGCAGCAGGTTTTCCGTCCGACGCAGATGCGCAGCGAGCGTTCCGCTGACGTGGGGAAGGCGCTCACTCCCGAGCGCGACGAGGTGCAAATAGGGATCGGCAGCTATTCGTGTTGCCTGGCCGGCCGGGGAGGGCGTTTCTTGCATCATGTCCTAGGCCGAGGCGAGGCTGGGAAGCCACGGAAGGTCCGTCACGCCCGGCTCGAGCCCCCGCTGACTGAGCAGCGTCGTCAGTTGACCACGGTGATGCGTCTGGTGGTTGAAGAAGTGGACGGTCGCAAGCCACATCGGCAATCGCTTGGGCTGCGGGTTGACGAGCGTCGTGTAGGCAAGCTCGCCTGCCAGGTCCTCCTGCGAAAGCGACGCTGCCCACCGCTCGATCGCTTCGTCGGTCGCAACGCGTTCCAGACGCAGCACGGCGAAATCGGCGTACAGCTCCTGATCGAGCGACGTCACCGGAAATGCCTCGCCATTGAAGCGTGCGACCCACAAGCGATCGGCGAGCAGCAGATGATTGAGCGTGCCGTGGATCGATTTGAAAAAGGCGCCCGCATCGTGCTTCCGCTCCGTGTCGGTCAACCTCGCGCAGAGCGCATACAGCTTCTCGTTCATCCAGCGGTTGTACGCCGCCATGGTCGTCGCGTGCTCGGGCGAAATCATTGCGGGCAACCCGGCATGAAAGGACGGTCGCGTGTCGACAAGGGTATCGGCATCATGCGAAGTCAGAGGGCCCGTGCGTCGTATGCCCAATGCAGCACCGCCTGGCGCTGCTTGCGGCGGCAGGTCAGATCACGCGGCTCGCAGTTGCGCACGATCTGCGTGACGTGGCGGCGAATTGCACGCCAGCGACGAATCTGCCTGGCATCGTCGCCTGATCGCCGGCCGAGGAAGTACCGGCAATACCATTGGAACCAGCCGCGCGGGTCGTCGTCGTGGATCCAGCCGTTCGCCCGCCACACCGACAGCGGTTGCGACGCATTGACGCCGAAGAGGTTCAGCGAGGGATCGTGGCGTTGCGGGCAGAGCCGCGCCTTCTCGAACCAGTCCGCCGGATACTCGTCGGAACAGTCCGTCATGTACTTTCCCCCGAAGACGCCGAGCGCGAGCATTTGCTTGGGTGTGAGGTCCGGGCGGAAATCGGCATGGAAGTTCCGTCCCGCCGGCTCGCTCACTCGATACGCGTAACCGTGCTGCATTCGATCGTCGACCTCGATCCATTTGCCTTGGAGCCGCGCCGACCTACTTGGCATATTTCGGCTGGTAGAGCTGGACCTTGAAGTCTCCCGGCACGTTGAAGTAGGTGACGAAGCCGTAGCCGTGGTCTTCGATCTCCCCCGTGAATACAACGCCGCGATCGCGCAGTTCGTCCACGGTGCTCCGGATGTCATCGCAGTAGAACGAGATATCGGCTGTTCCCGGTGGAGGGCTGCCGTCTTCGGTCGGGTGAACACCAAGGTCGGCTTCGGGCGCGTCGAAGATCAGCCAGCCTCCGCCGACATCCGTTCCGCGAAGACCCAGCTTGTCCCGCAAGAACGCACGCAGCTCCTCGGCGCGCGACGAGTAGAACATGCCATGCATACCGCGAATCATGCCGGTCTCCGTGTCGCTGAAGGCGCGCGCGCCCGACGATTCATTATAAGCAACCAGCACGTCGACGAAACCATTGCGCGCCAGCCGTTGCAGGTTCTTCTCGGCAGCCGGCTCTTCCGCTCACTCCGCGCCGGGTTGGTCGCGCGAAACCAGTTCCAGATAGTCCGCGCGCCGCAGGGCGGGGAAGAGCGCCTTGACCATGACACGAACCGTATTGATTCGCTCGCCCATCTCGATCCCCGCGCGCTCGCGCACCTCTTCGTACCCAAGCCGGGTCCAGAAACTTTCGGCCTTGGCGTTGCCCTTCACCACGCCAAGCCGCACCCAGCGCGCCCCCAGCGAAATCATCCATCGCTCGAGTTCGTCGTAGATCGCGCGGGATACGCCCGTGCCGTGCAGCGAGGATGCGACAATGAAGAGGCCGATGTGAAAGACGTGCGGAGCCAGGAAATCGGACAGGACGTTGGCCATCGCCTGCATGTCCCCCTTGTCATCGACGACGCCGAGCAGCCACTTTTTTTTGAAAGACATGCCGGGCGGTGGAAGCTCGTCGAACTCCGATTGCGCTTCTTGCAGGCGCGGCGCCTGACCGGAGACGGAATGGAAATACTCGGGATTCGCGTCGAAGAAGCGCTGAAGCGCGGGTATATCGCGTTCCGTGAGTTCGAAGCACTCCAGTCCTGCGCCGACAAACACGACGGGCGGCGCTGTCCCGTCAGTCATGAAACGGCGACGACGGGGTTTACGCGGTTAACGCGCATCGTGGAGGGCAATGTCGGGGCCGTTCGCGTAGCGGTGTTGCGGGAGCGCCTCACACGCGCGCACCACGCGTGTGTCCTTGCGATTGTCCTGTCCGTCGTCGCTGTCGCGAACGCGCAGTCGCCGCCGTCGCCACGCAATGCCGGTCCCATCGTCGCGACCCCAACGTCGATCGTAGACGAGATCCTCGAGCTCGCGGGAGTCGGCCGCGACGATTTCGTCGTCGACCTCGGATCGGGGGACGGCAGGATCGTAATTGCCGCCGTGGCGCGATACGGGGCACGCGGTGGATTCGGCGTCGACATCAGTCCGGAAATGGTTGCGCTGTCGAATCAGAATGCAATCAAGGCCGGCGTCGGTGACCGCGTCCATTTCTACGAGCGGGATCTGTTTGCGACCGACGTGCGCGAAGCGACGGTCGTCACGGTCTACCTGCTGCCAAGCGTGATGGGGCAGGTGGAAAGAAAGCTGCGCGCCGAACTGAAGCCCGGGACACGCGTGGTCGTGCACGACTTTCCGTTTCCGGAGTGGCAAGCGGAAAGGGCCGTCAGCGTCGAGTCGCTCGACAAGATCAAGGTAACCGGGTTCACGTCGTCGCAGATTTTCCTCTATCGAATGCCGGGACGCCCGTGACCGGCCGATCGTGCAATGCGATCGCAACGGTCCGCGGCCTCACGCCTGTGCATCGGCGCGACCTTCCAACTCAAGTATCTGGCGATCCTGCAGACGCGACAGGAGCGCGACCGCGATGATTGCCCCGATCAGCGCAGCGAACATGTCGGACTGCGTATCCCACGGATCTCCCTGCGTGCCGAGGAATTCGTCCGCGCCCTGCCCGAGCGCCAGCGCCGCACCCCATTCGACGAGTTCGTACGCGGCGCTGATGGCGAGAGCGATGCACACGGCAAGGAAACCGAGCATTTTTCCCCGCCGGACGTACTTGCCGCGAAGCAGGACCTCTCTCGCGACGAGCGCGGGCACGAAACCCTGGAAGAAGTGCCCGAGCTTGTCGTAAGGGTTGCGCTGCAAGCCGAATAGCTGCGCGAATTCCTGGCCGAGCGGAACCCGCGCATAGGAGTAGGCGCCGCCCACCATCAGGATCAGCGCGTGCACGAAAATGCAGGCGTAGAGCAGCGTCGTCAAAGGCAACCGCTGGTAGGTGAGGCAAAGAATCGGCAGCGCGATCAGGATCGGCGCGACCTCCATGAGCCAGGTGAGCCGGTCGTACGGTCGAACACCCGAGATCGCCAGTAGGCACAGAAGTGCGAGCGCCGCGATGGCAAGGCGCTTGACTCGGCCGGGCTCCGTCACGTCGGCGCGTTTCCCAATGCCGGGTCCGCACGCCACGCAGCAAATGATCCGCTGCGGCCGACTCTCAATGCTTCGCTGCGCCCGACTCGGCCGAATTGCGCTGCGCGGCCACCTGCAGGTCGCTCACGAGCCGGCCCTGGTTCCATGAATCCCACCCTTCGATAATGCGGCCGTTGGCAAAGCGAAGCCACGTCATGCCGCGGAAATGCACGCGAGTGCCGGTCGCCGGGATGCCGA
>Ga0207711_10001895_pt1 | contig 19049 bp, 18 predicted proteins | sample KBSS34metaG_FD_184401 | JGI IMG/M metagenome (GOLD analysis project Ga0207711, IMG submission 184401) | Switchgrass rhizosphere microbial communities from Kellogg Biological Station, Michigan, USA - KBS S3-4 metaG (SPAdes) (version 2) | ecosystem: Host-associated > Plants > Roots > Rhizosphere...
GCAACACGAGCGCCGCCTTCAACGAGAAGGCGAAGGCGGCGCATAAGTAGTCCAACCGCGGACTCGGAACCTGTTAGGCGAAAGGAGTTAAGCAGATGTCAGTCTCGATGAAGGCGGCGCTCGTGTTGCTGGCTACGTTGGTTCTAGTGCCGACAGCGTATGCGGCGAAGCCGAACATCCAGTGGAACCAGGACTACGACTTCTCGCACATCAAAACCTTCGCCTGGCAGGACCCGACTGCGCCGTCGCTTGCGCAGAGCAATCCGTTCATGCACAAGTTCATCGCGGACGAGATCGAGAAGCGGCTCACGGCGGCTGGCCTGATGAAGGTGGCCGCCGGTGGGGCCCCCGATGTTCTTGTGACGTATCACGGCTCCGTGATGAATCAGGTGCAGCTGCAGTCCGATTCGTTCGGCTATGGCTTCGGCGGGTACGGCGGGGCCGGTTGGGGAATGTACGGCTACGGCGCGGCGGGGCCGGTGTCGACAACGACCCGCGTGGTGAACTACCAGGAAGGCACGCTCATCGTCGATATCGTCGATCCGATGAAGAAAGAGCTCGTCTGGCGCGGGTCCACGACGCCGATCTTGATTTCCGACAGCAACGAGAAGACGGAAAAGAACATCTCGAAGGCGCTCGACGCGATGGTCAAGCAGAACAGCAAGCTGCGCGCCCAAGAGAAGAAAGCGAAGGACAAGGCGGCGAAGGCTGCTGCGAAGTGAGCTCACGGCCGGGGCCTGCGAATTGGGGTGGATTCTTCCGGCTCTGAGTCGCAGCGCCGCCGGTCGCGCACTACTCACCGCGTCTGCCTCTGTCTGGTGCTTCCACGCGGCGCTGGCCGACGAGCCGCCCGCACTTATCCCGTGGGCCTACAGCGCGTATTTCGGCACTGGCGTCTACGAGGTCGACGACGGCGAGACCTCGTACATCATCCGCGCCGCGCCGAGCTGGCGGATCCGCGAGGCAAGCCTCGACCAGCACGGCCACCGCATGATCGGCTGGCGAATCCGCGTCCCGATCGCTTTCGGCTTGCACGACTTCGATACGAGCGCACTTGAGACGACGCTGAAGCTCAAGAACGTGAGCACCTTGACGACGGTGCCGGGCGTCGAGTTCGACATTCCGATGACAGAACGGTGGTCGCTGCGGCCGTTCGCGTCGCTCGGGTATGGCGCGCAGCTCGACGGTAGCTCGTCGGCTTGGGTCTATTGGGCCGGTTTGAAGAGCAAATACACCTTCTCCGCCGACGGCTTCGACTGGGCGATCGTGAATGCCCTGACGTACTCGGGCTACACCACCGCCCACAACGACGCGGTCGCGAGCGAGGTGCACACGAGCAGCCGCGTGCTACCGCTGCTGACGGCGTTCGAGTTCGATCGGCCGATCGAAAAGAAGATCGGTGGCGAGCCCGTGCATCTCTACTGGACGGTCGGCTACACGGACTATGTTGCGAACAAGCCCTTGCTAGTAGGTTCGTTCGTGACGTCCGTGGACATCGGCGACGAGTGGGAGCTAGGTATGGCGTTCGGCCGCGGCAAAGAACCGCTCAAGCTCTGGCGTTTACGTTGGGACCGGGTGGGGCTCTCGTATCGGTTCAGCAGCGACCATCGCTTCCAGGGCATCAGCTTGTCCTTCAGCTCGATATTCGACCGCTAGCGCGCAGCTTGGCGCACAGGCCCACGGCGCAGCAGGTCGACACACAGTGTCAGAGCTTCCAGCCGAGCGACACGAAGGAGCCATAGTCGGTCGTCGCGGCGCCGGTCTCGTGCTGCTGGTCGAATGTGTAGTAGAAGCTGAAGCTCCAGTAGAAGTCCTTGAAGATCTCCCACTTGAAGCTCACATCGAGGTTGCCGCGTGGCTCGCGTGTACCGGACAGCCGGTTGTAGAGCGTGAACTTCGTCGACACGTCGAGCTCGGGCTCGTCGTAGTGGAACCATTCGAAATCCATCGCGATCAGAGCCTCGGTGTCTTCCTTCGTCTCCGCGACGCCGTTGGCGTCCTCCCAGCTGCGAATCAGGCCGCCGCCGAATGCAATGCGGCTATTGTTCGTATCGCGCAGCCAGCGGCTCATGCCGCCACCGACGCTGACGCGTCGGTCGATGCCGAGCTCGTCATTGCGGTCGAGCTGGCCGACCGCGAACGGATCCCACGTGAGCGTATCGAGGAAGCGCCGGTAGCCTAGATTGGTGAACACGCGCGTGCTCGGAGGGTCGTTCTCGCTGCTCGACGTCGAGCTGTCGAAGCTCAGCGTGATCAGGCGCTTTTCCTCCCGATACGCGAAGTCGTAGCTCAGGTTCGATTGCTCGAGCTTGCTCGCCTTCGCGAGGCTGTAGCCGACGTCGACGCTCATTTCCATGCGATCGAGGACCGTCGCCTTGATCGGCGTCATGCGTACGACGGTGCCCAGGGGCAGGTCGAGCGTGGTGGTGTCGGTTTGGAGCCGTACCTCGTTGTGTCGCGTCGTCTCCGCGAGCGAGCCGTAGAGGCGGTCGCCGTTGTCGAGCGCAACCTCGAACGTGGTGTTCGAGTAGAGCTGCTCGATGTCGTCCCACTCGATCTTGATCACGCCCGTCGCGTCCGTGTCGAAAGAGACTTTGCCGCGATCGAGGGTTTTCACCTCGCCCGTGAGCCGGTCGCCGTTCTTGAACAGGATGATGTCGCTCTTCGCGGCGGACGCGACGCTGGTGAAGACGAGGCCCGCGACGATCGCCGACGCGAGCACGAGACGAGCTAGGCAGGCGGCGAGTCGCGCGGGTGAACGGCCATGCATCGGTTATACCTCGACTGCGGATCTCGGCGGCAGTCTAGTCTTGGTTTGCCTTGCCAAGGAATATTGCCGCGACTAGCATGCGATTGGTCACTACCGGGGAGAGACTCATGCGAACAACACCTTGGGTGATCGCCGGCTGTCTGCTTGCCGCAGGCGCTGCGCAGGCGCAGGCGCCGTCCGGCACCAAGACGCTCGCGGCCACGATGAACGTCTACGCGTTTCCGCAAGCCGGTCAGGCCGCCGACAAGCAGTCGAAGGACGAGTCGGATTGTTACGCCTGGGCGACGAGCAACACGGGCAGCGACCCGTTCGCGCTCAACAAGCAACAGGCGCAGCAACAGCAGCAGACGCAGCAGCAGGTTCAGCAGGCCCAGGCCGGCCAACAAGGCGCCGGTGCTCGAGGTGCCGCGGGCGGGGCGATCGCGGGCGCCGTAATCGGCGAGATCGCGAACGATGATGCGGGGCAGGGCGCGGCGTGGGGTGCGGCGGTCGGCGCGATCAGCTCGCGGCGGCGCGCGAAGGAACAGAGCAACGCGGCGGCCTCGCAGGCGCAGCAGAGTGGGGCACAGAAGCAGCAGGCGACCGCTCAGCAGATCGAGAACTTCAAGAAAGCCTTCAGCGTTTGCCTCGAAAGCAAAAAGTACCTAGTTAAGTACTAGCCCGGAACGCGCGGCCAACGCGCGGAGCGCCGCTACTCGACCTTCGCGTTCGTGCAAGAACCGAACGCGGCGACTGCAACTCCATCGCGCGACACCGCCACGGTCAGGCTGCCGGTTGCTTCATTGATGAGGAAGCTGAACGCGCGGCCGTTCTCGACGCCCTGCAAGAAGATCTTTCCGCCGGTGCGGCTCATCGTCGAGAAGGCGGTGGTGCGCGTCTGCTCACTCGCCTTCGTCGTCTGCATCTTCTTGTTCTTCAGGTCGACGATGATGAAGTCGGGCACGCCGAGCTCGGAGCCGTGTGCGGGATAACAGTCGGCCTCCTCGACGCAGATCATGATCTGTTCCGGCGCACACAGCAGCCGGTCCGCGCCCTCGAGGTTGTCGGCGAGCGCCATGCTGCTCGCCACAAGGCCGACCGACGCCACGACGGAACGCTTCATGTCGCTCTCCTTCGAGTTTTTCGAGCCGCTACGCGCGTGCGACGCAACCGCAAAGATGCGCTAACGCCCGCGAATTTTCCACAGGCGTCGTAAACTCGCTGTCTAAGGGGCCGTTAGTGGACGGCGGGCGCGCGACGGCGACGCGTCAACGCTTCGAGACGCCGCCGCCGAAGTCGGTCTTGAAGTAGAGCAGCCAGCCGTTGTATCCCCAATCGAGGCTACCCTTCAGGTGTTCGGTCTTGCTCACGTCGATATTCAGCCCTACCGTGTCGTAAGCGAGCCCGACCGAAAAGCGCTTGCCGAAGCGGCGATCGACGCCAGCATACGTGTCGGTAAAGTGTCCGCTCACGTCGGTCAAGTCGACGCCGAACCACTGAAAGGAGCCGCGTAGCGTCCACCGGTCGTTGATCCCATACTCGCCGCGAAAGCCGACGACGGGAAGCGGGGCGGTGAGAGACTGGGTGCTGAAGGTTCCGCGCGTCGGCGCGTTGAGGCTGAGCCCCAGCTTCATCACGTAAAGGCCGGCGTCGACGCCGAAGAACCAATTATCGCGGGTAAGAAACGCGAACGTGTAGTCGAGCTTCGTAATCGTCATCTGATTGTGGGTGCTGACGACGGTATTTATCGGGTACGTCCTGTCGTCGAAGTTGATCGTTTTGTCGATGGTGCGGCTCGCGTTGCGCGACAGATCGAAGTACGACAGATCGAGTCTCTGGCGCCGCGAGATCCAAAAGTCGCCGCCGGCGCGCACGACCGAGGTCGAGGCTTTGAGGCCCAAGTCCCCTTCGAGGTCGACGTCGGTTCCGGGGTTGCCGGCGTCGCTGTCGACGCGCGCGCTCGTGTTGCGGTCCGTGATGAACGTGCCGATATAGACGCTGCCGCGTTCACGGTCCGCGCTCTGGGCCTTCGCGGACGAGGGGAACAGTGCGAGCCACACGGTTGCAGCGAGGCCGACGACGCCTCCCGAGATCTTCGCGTTCATGATCATGGAGAAAGTCCCTTGGTGAGAAATCTATGCGCCGAAGCCGCCCCGAGCAACCTGATCATAGAGCATGCGCGAGCCAACGTGGGCGGTTTTTCGTAGAATCGTAGCTTCGAGATAAGAGCGAACAAGAATGCGCCGGGTTCTCGATAATGTCATCGTGCGCCTTGTCGTTTACTACGCCGCGATCTTGAGCGTTTACGCGGTGCTGCTGCGCACTTTTCCTTCGCTCGACGAAGCTATCGCCCGTGAGCGCGGTCGCGTGATGACGAAGGCCGCGTTCGGCATCAATCCCGACGCTCTCGCGGCGCTCACGGTTCCCGTGACCGATCCCGATCTGCTCGCGCTCATCGCGCTTGCGCTGATAGGCGCGTTGCTCGTCGCGTACCCGGTGGCGCTCACGTATCAGTGGACGAACGAGCCTGAGACTTATCGTCCGGACTTTGGCCGCGCGATGGTCTTGCTACCGATCGCGGTCGCGATGGCTGTGTTCATCGTCAAGGATAGCCTCGCGCTCGCGTTCAGCTTGGCCGGCATCGCCGCGGTCGTGCGTTGGCGCGCCGCGCTGCGTGAGGCGATGGACGGGGTGTTCATGTTCGTGATGATCGGCATCGGTCTCGCGGCCGGCGTGCAGCTCCTCGTCGTCGCGCTCGTCGCGTCGATCGTCTTCAACTTCGCGATTCTCGTCTTGAACCGCAACCGCTTCGCGAACCGGCCGCGACGCGTCGACGGCTGGACGCTCGCGGCGCCCGTCGAAGCGCGTCCGTTGTCTCGCCGCAAGGTTGCGCTGCGGATCGACGTTTCGGACGCAGCGCGGGCAGAGGAGCGTCTGGCGGCGATTCTGCCGCTTTGCGCGAAGGAGTGGGAAAAAGCGAGCGCTTCGCCGCTACCGGACGGCCGCGTGCTGCTGGAATACAGAATCACGTTGAAAAAGAAGTCGTCACCGGATCTACTGGTAAACACGATTACGCGACTTGGCATACCGGAGATCGGTCGCGTCGCGTTAACGGCCGAGCACTGATCGAGGCGATCTGCCGGCGCACAAGAGAACGAGAAACTGGAGGGAAGGAACATGATCGTTTCGAACGTTGGTCGCAGCTCGATGAAGGTCGTGGTGGCCGTCGCGGCAGCTGGTCTCTGTATCGGCATCGGCATGGCCGCGCCGAAGCAGCCGCAAATCCAGACAGGGGCGAACGCGGAGGTTACGGCCGACGGCCTCGTTCGAGTGAAGAAGAGTGTCGCGGACGCGGCATGGGTGAAGCCGGACTTCGACCTCACGCCCTACAAGAAGTTGATGATCGTGAGCGGCGGGGTGTCGTTCAAGAAGCTAAAACCGGTAAGCACGTTCCAAGCTCGCAACGAGAGCGAGTTCCCGGTCTCCGAGGAAAACCAGCAGATGTTCAAGGACATCCTGAGGGAGGAGTTCACGCGAGAGCTGTCGAAGCTCAAGCGCTATCAGATCGTGGACAAGCCCGGTCCCGACGTGCTGATGCTGATCGGTGCCGTGGTCAATGTCTCCTCGAACGTGCCGCCCGACATCGACTCCGCGAAATTCGGTGGGCGCGGCGGCGTCTACCTCACGTCTGTGGGCGAGGCAACGCTCATCATCGAGCTCCGCGATTCGCAGAGCAACGAGGTGCTCGGAAGGGCCGCCGATGGACGCGCGGCCGAGTCGCCGTTCGCTTTCGAGGTAAACAAAGTGACCGGCTGGAACGAGGTGCATCGGCTCGCGCAGGCTTGGGCGTCGCTGGTGCGCCAGCGGCTCGAGGACATCGAAAAGGTTTGACGGTTTGCCGTTGAAAGGACTGCTCGGCGCCGGCGCGCTTTTCGCCGGCGCAGTACTCTTCGCGCCCCTTCAGTGTGCCGCGGCGGCTGAGGTCGACTCGGCCGCCGCGTCTTCTTCGGCGTGGCGTTACACCGTGTCGCCGTACGTTTGGGTTGCGACGATCACCGGCGACTTCGGTGCGGACGGCGCGCAAGGATCGACCGAGTCCGACTACTCGTTCTGGGCGCTCGAGAACCTAAAAGGGTATGCGTCGGTGCACTTCGACGCGCGTGCCGACAAATGGGGTTGGTTCGCCGACGCGCTCTATGTCGACTACGGCGACGACTTCACAGGCGCGAATCGCACGACCTCGCTCGGCATCAAGGGCGAGATCTACGAGCTCGGCGCCGTGTACGCGCTCACGAACGACTTCGGTTTTGCGCTGGTCACGGGTGCACGGGACATCGACCTCAAGGTTTCCGTCGCGCTGAATCCCGGGCCGGACGGGGCCCTGAGCAAGGCCATCGTGGATCCGTTCGTCGGCGTCGAGTACTCGCGTCCGCTCGGCGAGCATTGGCACGTGAATGCACGCGCGGATTACGGCGGCTTCAATCTCGAATCGAAGTCACAGAAGCACGTGCTTGCCACGTTCGCTTATCGCTTCAGCGATCGCCTCACGGCCTTCGGCGGCTATCGCTACCTCAAGGTCGATTTCGAGAGCACACGCGAAGTGCTGCGGCTCACCGCGGCCGGCCCGGCGTTCGGTTTCAGCTGGACTTGGTAGCTCAGAAACGCTTGTCCGCCTCGAGCGGCTGCAACACGCCATTGCGATAGACGAAGCGCTTGCTCGTCGTGACCGTGGGCTGCGCCGACATCGGCTCGCCAGGTCGCCGCTCCGCGTAGTCGACCGTGACGACGCCGTCGTCGAACGTGACGCGCTGCGGATCGATGCGGTCACCGAGCAGCAGGCCGGCGGAGCCCGTGTACGCGCCGCCGTCGAGCTCGGCGACCGCGACATAGTAAAACGTGCCGCTGCCGCCCGGCTCGGTCGCGATGATCACGACGGCGTCCTGATCGCCATCGAGATCGGCGGTGATCGGCGTTCCCCAAACGCTCGTCGTGTCGAGTGCCGCAGAGCCGGGCGCCGCGGGCTCGGCGTGCTTGCCGTCGTGGAGCGCGACGACGCGCCCATCGATCCGATACGACGCTGATGCCGGCGATGCTCCCGCGAGTGCGGAGCGCGATTTTTCATCGCCACTCGGCTGCTGCGGTTCGACACCGCGCTGGCACCCGGAGCTGAGTGCAGTGAGCGCGACGAGAACGAGCGGCGACCAGACCCGCACTGCTGTGTGGGTCGCTCGGTCGCCGAGGTTCGACGAGGGCGCGGCGTTCGCTTGGAACGCCGCGCCTCGATGCCTGGGAGCTCGGTGCGCTTCGCCGACTGCCGAGCTCAGAACGTGAAGCGAACGCCGAGCCGAATGCGCTGGCCGAGCGTATCGAAGAACACAGGATTCGTCGGGTACGCATTCCCGCCGGGCGCGACCGCTGGATCCTTGTTGAGCAGATTGTTCACGGACCAGAAGATCTGCGTGCCCTTGCCTTGCTCGCGGCCCAAGTCGTACGACCCCGACCAGTTGAGGTAATAAGCGTCGCTGACGTTGTTGTCGGTGACCGAGAGCGGCAATCGCGCGGCTGCAGACCCGATGGGGGCCTCGAACCAGGTCGCGTTGAGCGTGCCGGATCCGACGTAGCGAGTCTCGAAGGTGGTCGTGAACTTGCTGCGTTGCCAGGTTACGAACGCTCTTGCCTGCCACTTCGGCTGCGTATTAAACGAGCCGAACGAAGCGACGGGACCGCTCTGGCCGGCATAGTCGATCGGCGCCGCGCCGAGGCCCGTATTCACGATCATGTCGTAGAGATACGTGCCGATGAATCGCAAGTTCAAGTTGCCGCCGGAGCGCATCGGGACGCTGTAATTCACCTCGTAGTCCCATCCTTGGGTGAGGAAACCAGCGAGATTGATCGCGCTCGAATCGATCGCTGTGATGTCGCCCGTGCCGTGGCCCGTGACGCGGTCGCAGGCGCCGCCGCCGCTCCTGAAGCATTGGTCGACCAGCTGCTGGTTGCCGGGGCTCTGCGTGATCGCGTCCTGCAAGTCGATCTTGAACCAGTCGACGGAGAACCGGAGCTTGTCGAACGAGAACACGGTGCCGATGGTGTACGTGTCCGCGGTCTCTGGCTTCAGACCGGGGTAACCGCCCGTGGTCTGGAAGAATTGGTCGCTGGCCACGTTCGGGGAGCCCGCCGGCGCCCACGGGTTCGTCACGTTGGCGGGAAACACGCCCGACTGCACCGTGACGCGCGGCAAGAACAGCTCGCGGAATCCGGCGGCCCGAACGTCTCGGGACACCGTCGCGCGGACCCGCAGCCACTGGAGCGGATCGTAGATCGCGGACGCCTTCCAGCTCTCGAAGTCGTGCGACCCGGACGCGGTCGGATCCGTCGAGCTGCTCGCCTTATTGCTCGTCTCGCGCAACGCGAAGTCGGTCATGAGCTTCTTCGACATCGGCACCTGGACTTCGCCGTAGCCTTCGAGCACGTCGATCGTGCCGCCGCGATCCAGTCCGTACGAGAGGAAGTACGACGAGTACCAAGGCTGATTCGGGATGTCGTGCGTCGTAGTGTCTTTATCCGACCGCCATTCGATGCCGGTCGCGAAAGCGATTGGTCCTGCCCAGCCCTGCGCGATGTTGCTGCGGAAGTTCACGCCGACTACGTCCTGCTTGTAGGTCGCGTCTTCCTTGAGCGTGCGGAACGCGTAGTCGATCGCGTTGGGGTCTGCGTGGCCGTTGCCCATGATGTTGAGCGGCACGCAGCCAGCCGCGAGCGCGCTGTACGTAGGATTGGGATTGCCCCCGATCGTCGGGAGTGTCGCGCGACAGACGATCTGGCTCGGATTGCTCGGATTGACGATCGCGTCGAGCGCCCATCGCAGGAAGTCGTACTGGCGCACGGCCGGACCCGACAGGCTGCCGACCATGTTGTGGAAGAGGCGCTGGTGGTTCTCGTTCTCGCCGTGCTGGAAGTACGCGTCCCACGTCCACTTGGTCCCGATCTCCGAGTCGAAGCCGGTCACGAAGCGCGTGGTCGTGGTCTCGGTCGTGTTGTTCGCGCTCATCACCGCGGGCATGAAGATGCGGTTCAAGTTGCCACCGTTGTTGACGCCGTTGATTGTCAGTGCCTGGATAACTCCCGGCGTCAAAAACGCGTTATCGGGCAAGATCCGGAGCGGCGATGGTCCGAGTCCGCCGTTCGCAGGAGTGTTCGCCGACTGGCTATGCGAGTACGCGAGCTCCGCAAACCAGTGCAACCTGTCGCTCACGTCGTAGCTCACGCGCCCCATCCCGGCGTAGCGCTCGACCTCGGGCCGAATGTTCGACGTGTCGTACGCGAGCTGGCTGCCGTCGCCGCCGACGCGAGCCGCGAATCCGGAAGCCGGAAGGCCCGGATTGAACGCCGAGAGCGCCGTGCCGGCTGGATTGAACTGAAGCGGAGCTCCGGTCGTCGTGCACGCCGCGTTGGTGCACGGAGTGATCGTGCCGTTCTCCGAGGGACTCTGCTTTCCGCCGGCCGTCGGATAGAAATTCGGGTATCCCACCAGCGTCCCGGTCCCGCCGGTTGCGAACGCCGTGTTGTTGCCGATGACCCAGGCGTCTTTGCACCAGTCCCGCGTCTGCGAGCAAGGCCCGATCGTGTCCTGCTTCTGATATTCGATGCCGGCAATCACGTGGCCGCGATCGTTGTTGCCGAAGCCCGTGCCCCATGCGAACGAGCCGTGCGTGTCGCCGCCATCGCCCTCGCTCGTCGTGCCGTAGTCGAGCTGTGCTTTGAATCCGTCGAGCTTTTTGTCGAGGATCACGTTGACGACGCCTGCGATCGCGTCGGACCCGTACGCCGCCGACGCGCCGCCCGTCACGACCTCGGTGCGCTGCACGAGCATGGACGGGATCAGCGTGAGGTCGACGGCTCCGCCTTCGGACTGCGGCACCACGCGCTTGGTGTCGACGAGCGTCAGCGTTCGCGTGCCGAAAAACGGGTTGAGGCCGCGAAGGTTTGCGAGCTGTGCGCCGACGTTGAAATTGCCGATGCCGACGTTCGTCTCGGTGAAGAACGGAGTGTTCTGGGGCAACGTCCGTAACACGTCTCCCGTGTTGACGATGCCGAGATTTTGAATCTGCTCGCTGTCGATCGTCGTCAAAGGCTGCGGCGAGTCGAAGCCTTGGTGGCTCACGCGCGAGCCGGTGACGATGATCTCCTCGTTGGTTTGACTCGGAGTTTGGTTTTGGGCAGATGCAAGTTGTGCCGTGGCCGCGACGCCCGCGAGCACGATGAACGAACGAACCACGGAACGGCGAAGAACTCGCCGAGTGCGACGAATCGACATTTTTTTACCCCCCAGGACGGCCCCCAATCCTCGGAGCCTCAGGCGAGCTATGCGATCGCCGCGAGGCTCATCCTTTGGCGAGACTAGCGGACCCGCGTCGCGACCTCAACCTGCAAGTGTCTCGGCCAGGCAACAGCGAACGACGCCGCAGAAAACAAATCGCCCTCGGGCGCGCGCGGCGCACGAGGGCGAATTGAGATTGGGCGATTGTCCAGCCCGAGCCTAGTGGTTCGGCTGCAACGATCAGTAGTACTAGGAGATCGCGGTCGCCTCGATCTGGATGCGCAGCGTCACGCCCATCTTGAAGCCCATCTGCTTGCCGAAGTCGACGCCGAAGTCGTCACGGTTGAGCGTCGCGCTCGCGTCCGCGCCGCAAAACTCCTTCTTCTTCATCGGGTGATCCTTGCACTGGAAGCTGTTGATTTTCAGTGTCACGGGCTTGCTCACGCCGTGCAGCGTCAACGTGCCATCGACCTCCGTCGGTGCGCCGTTCTGGAACTTCGCGAGCTTGCCCGTATATGTCGCGGTCGGATACTTCGCCACGTCGAAAATATCGGCCGTTTGCGCGTGGGCATTCAGCTCGTTGATGCCGAAATCGATCGTCTTCATGTCCATCGTGACGTCGACCGTTCCCGTGCCGGCCTGCTTGTCGAGCACGATCTTGCCCGCAGACGAGTTGATCTTGCCGCGCCATACCGACATGCCGCCCATGTGATCCGCCTCGAAGCTCGGATACGTGTGCTGCGGGTCGATCTCGTAGGTCGCCGGTGCGGCTGCGGCAGCGCCTGCGAGCGCGCCACACGCGACGGTGAGCAGGGCGGGTACGAACGACGTTCTCATCGGTTAGTCTCCTTGTCTCAATAAATGTTAAGCGGTCCTTAGGATCGCGGTTTCGAGCCGCGGAACGCCTGGTGACGCGAGGTGCACGACACCGCGTCCTACGGCCAACGGCTCACCGCATCGGCGGCGCGCCTGGGCCGACGGCATTAGTTTCACCACCCCCGAGCGTGTCGGCGATTGTAGCAGCCGCTGGAGCACCTTCTATCTCGCTCGGAGCGAACAAGCAGGGTTGCAAAGCGCACGGATGCGTAGGGCATCAATGAACGCTGCCCAACTTGCCTTCAACCTCGAGCCTCGCTATAGCCATAAAAACATAGCGCCGACAGAGGGTTGACCGTTGCGCGCCCTCGAGAATTCGCCGAGACTTTTGACTCTCGCTCCCCATCACACGATTTTTGTCTTGCACCGCTCAGGAGGCTGCAATGTATCGGCTCAACGTCAACGGGCAGTCCTATGAAGTCGGCGACGACGTCGACCCGAAAACGCCACTGCTCTGGGTACTTCGTGACACGCTCGGCTTGGTAGGCACGAAGTACGGCTGCGGTGTCGGCCAGTGCAGCGCCTGCACGGTGCATCTGAACGGTACGCCGATTCAGTCGTGCCAGCTGCCGCTCGAGACGGTCGCGGATCAGAAGATCACGACGATCGAAGGGCTCGCGGGCCCCAACGGCAAGCTCACGGCCGTGCAGCAAGCCTGGATCGAGGAAGACGTCCCGCAGTGTGGCTACTGCCAGGCGGGCCAGATCATGCGCGCCACGGCGCTGCTCGCGCGCACGCCGAAGCCGACGGATGCGCAGATCGATAACGACATGGCGGCGAACATCTGCCGCTGTGGAACGTACACGCGCATCCGCAAGGCGATCCACAGCGCCGCCGACAAGATCGCGAAGGGTGGGGGTGCGTCGTGAGCACGAACGACTTCCAACCCGATCCGTACGTCCCGCCGTATTTGCAGGATCTCGAGCGAGCGCGCTTCGAGGCTTCGAAGCTCTCTCGGCGCAACTTCATAAAGATCACGGGTCTCGCCGGCGGCGGCCTCGTGCTCGCGATGGGCTTGGGACCGACGGCGCAGAGGGCGCTCGCCCAGGCGAAGCCTGGCGCGACGACGTTCGACGCAAACCCGTTCGTGCAGATCAAGACCGACGGCACGACAGTGCTGTTCGCGAAGAATCCCGAGGTCGGGCAGGGAGTGAAGACGTCGCTGCCGATGATCGTCGCGGAGGAGCTCGATGCGGATTGGAGCAAGGTGCACGTCGAGCAGGCCGTAATCGACATCAAGCTGTACGGCCCGCAGGTCGCAGGCGGCTCGACCTCGACGCCGACCAACTGGGACCTCTTGCGCAAAGCGGGCGCCACGGCACGCGCGATGCTCGTGACGGCGGCCGCGCAGACTTGGAAGGTGCCAGAGTCCGAGGTCACGACCGAAAAGTCGGTCGCGTACCATCGCGCTTCGAACCGCAGCCTGAGCTACGGCGAGCTCGCGTCGGCGGCCGCCGCTCTGCCCGTGCCGAACGCTGACTCGGTGCGCCTGAAGACGCGCGCCGAGTACAAGCTGCTCGGCACGCGCGTGACGGGCGTCGACAACCCGAAGATCGTGACGGGCCAGCCGCTGTTCGGCATCGACGCGCGGATGCCCGGCATGTTGTTCGCAAGCTTCACGAAGGCGCCGGCGATCGGCGCGCGCGTGAAGAGCGCGAATCTCGATCAGATCAAGGCGCTTCCGGGCGTGAAACAGGCGTTCGTCGTCGACCAGCAGGGCGACCCGATCGCGTTCGGTCCCGGTGCCGCGGCCGTGTCGTCCGGCGTAGCGATTCTAGCGACCACGACTTGGGCTGCGTTCCAGGCGAAGAAGCAGCTCAAGATCGAGTGGGACGAGACCAACGCGTCGAAGGACAGCTGGAAGGGTGCGGTTGCAGACGCGAAGAAGATCGCGACTCAACCGCCTGCGCAGACGCTCGGCCAAGCCGGTGACGTCGAAGCCGCGTTCAAGGCTGGCAAGACCGTCGAGGCGATGTACACCATCCACTACGTGTCGCACGCGGACCTCGAGCCGCAGAACTGCACGGCCTGGTTCAAGGGCGACAGCATCGAGATCTGGGCGCCGACGCAAACGCCCCAGGCGGCCGTGGACGCGGTCGCGGCGCTGCTCGGTCTGCCGAAGGAGAAAGTCACGCTGCATCAGCTACGCGGCGGCGGCGGGTTCGGCCGGCGCCTGGCGAACGACAGCGTTTGCGAGGTTGCGGCCGTGTCGAAGCAGGCCGGAGGCGTGCCCGTCAAAGTGCAATGGATGCGCGAGGACGACATGGGCTGGGACTATTACCGGCCGGGCCAGTTCCACTCGTTCAAGGCGGCCGTGGACAAGAGCGGTAAGTTATCCGCGTACCAAAATCACTTCATCACGTTCTCGCGCGACGGCAAGAACACGGTTACCGGCGGCAACATCGCGCCTACCGAGTTTCCGGCGCCGCTCGTCGCGAACCAGCGGATGCTGCAAACGATGATGCCGTCGAAGATCCCGACGGGTCCGTGGCGCGCGCCGGGATCGAACACGATCGCGTTCGCGGTCCAGAGCTTCTTGCACGAGTGCGCAGTCGCGGCTAATCGCGACTACCGCGACTTCCTGCTCGAGGTGATGGGCACTCCGCGGATGGCGATCGAGGGCAACCCGCGCTCGCTCAACACCGGTCGTGCAGCCGACGTGATCAAGCTCGTGACCGAGAAGGCCGGTTGGGGCAAACCTAGCCCCAAGGGTCGCGCGCTCGGGCTCGCGTTCCATTTCAGCCACGCGGGCCATTTCGCCGAGGTGGCTGACGTGAGCGTCGACGCGAACAAGAAGGTCACCGTGCACAAGATCTGGGTCGCGGCGGACATCGGGCCGATCGTGAACATGAGCGGCGCCGAGAACCAGGTGCAGGGCTCGGTGGTCGACGGGCTCAGCACCGCGATGGGTCTTGCGATCACGTTCGAGAACGGGCGCGTCGAGCAGACCAACTTCGACAAGTATCCGTTGATCCGGATCGACAAGGCGCCCGAGGTCGAGGTGCACTTCCTCCAGTCCGAGTTTTCGCCGACCGGATGCGGCGAGCCGGCGTTCCCGCCGGCCGCGCCCGCGATCGCGAACGCGATCTACACGGCCACGGGTCAGCGAATTCGTACGCTGCCGTTCCGGACGGAGGGCTACTCGATCTAGCGCGCGCTCGATCGCAACGAACGAGGCCGGGCCGCGATCGCGGTCCGGCCTTTTTTTTGCGTTCGGAGCGGGCTCAGCGCCGGTGATCCGTCTCCGCTCTCTGGCCGGCGCGGATGATGTCCGCGATGTGACCGAGCTGCACGGCCAAGTGGTCGATGACGTCGTCTATCGACAGCACGCCGATCAGCGAGCCCGAACCGTCGACGACCGGCGCTCGCCGGACGCCGACGCGGCGCATTTCGCGCAACGCGTGCTCGACGCCGTTGTCTTCGCGAACCGTGAGCAGCTCGGCGGTCATCGCGTCGCCGACCGTAACGTCGTTCGCGGCCACGCGCTTGGCGACTACGGCCACGACGATGTCCCGGTCGGTGAGAATGCCGACCGGGACGCGTCTCCCGCCACGCTCCTCGACGACGATCAGATCGCCGACGTGCTCCTCGCGCATCAGTGCAGCCGCGTCGACCACGCCGGAATTGCGGTCGATCGTCGCGACGTTGTGGTTGCAGAGTGCACGGACCGTCATTGGGGTTCTCCTTCGCGTTGAGGCAGGATGCGCATTAGGCGAGTCGGACGAGAATACGTATAACCACTAACCGTGTCGCTCGCTAGGTAGATACCGAACTGGTGCTTAGGACGACGGTCGGCGAGTCTTTCGCCAAGCAGAGGAACGAGGTCTAACCCGTGGCCGCGTCGAGCCCATCCAAGACGATCCTAGTCATTGTCGATCCGTATACCGACCAGGAGCAGCCGGTCTTGAGCCGTGCCGCATGGCTCGCCGAGCGATTCGGTGCGCACGTCGAGCTCTTCGCCTGCGACTACGATGCCGAGATCGATAGCGGACGCGTAGCGACGGTCTGGGTACCCGATGCGGGCCTGCGCGAGCAATTGCTGTCGAGGCACCGGCGCCAGCTCGAGTCGTTCGCGGCCGCACTGCGTGGCCGCCGGCTCCAGGTGACCGTGAACGTCGCGTGGGATTTCCCTGCCGAGGAGGCGATCGTCAGGCACGTCGTCGCGACGCGGCCGTGGCTAGTCGCGAAAGACACGCATCACCACAACGTACTGCAGCGCACGCTGTTTTCGAACACGGACTGGAGTCTGATCCGCGATTGTCCGGCCCCGCTGCTGCTGGTCAAACCGCGCGATGTCGGCACGCCGCCCACGGTACTCGCCGCGATCGATCCCGTTCACGAGCACGACAAGCCGGCGCAGCTCGACGATGCGATCTACAAGTTTGCTGGCGAGCTCGTCGAGAAGACGGGCGGCGCGTTGCACCTCACGCACGCGATCTCGACGCCGCTCGGCGTGCAGCTTCCGTCGAACGTCCAAGCGATCGTCGTGGACGAGCATCGGCGCGCGCTCCATGCGTTCCTCATGGAGCATCCGGTCCCGGCCGAGAACCTCCATGTACACGAGGGGCTTGCGGACCAGTGTCTGCAGGAAGTTGCGAAATCGCAGCACGCGGACTTTGTCGTGATGGGCGCCGTCGCGCGACGCGGAATCAGGAAGGTGCTGATCGGCAGCACGGCGACGCGGGTGCTGGATCGGTTGCCGTGTGATCTAGTCATCATCAAGCCCGCGACGTTCGTCGTGCCGGGCGCTCGTTAAGGAGGGGGTCGACGTGAATATTGGAGGAATCGGAGTCGTCGCGGCGGCGGCGCTCTTGGTCGGTTACGGTGCCTCGGCATTCGACGCCGTCTCGCTCGCCGATTACAGCGGCGAGGAGATCTTCGGGCGCTTCTGCGCGAGCTGTCACGGCGAGATGGCGCACGGCGACGGGCCCGTCGCACGCAGCCTCGGTGTGATGGTTCCCGATCTCACCAAGATCACGCAACGCTACGGCAACTTCCCGACGAACGTGATTCGCGACACGATCGACGGCCGCGGCGCGCGGATCGACGCGCACGGCACGCGCACCATGCCGGTCTGGGGCTACGAGTTCTATGTCGAGGAGGGCGGTGACGTGACGGCGCAGCAGGAAATGCGCAAGACGATCGCGAAGCTCGTCGAGTATCTACGCACGATTCAGACCGAGAAGAAGTGAGCTGATCTCGCGTTTCGTATGAGTGTCTGACAAGGGCGCGACGTCGCGACAGAGTGACACTAGAACGGCGCGTCTGCGCGTTCGCAGGCGGTGCTCAGCGGCGCTGATCGGATTCGCTCTGCTGGCCCCATCTGGATGATGTCCACGATATGGCCGAGTTGCACGGCGGAGGTGAATGCCGTCGTCCTCGTTCGCCATGAGTAGCTTGCATGCTGAGAGCACGCGGAGGTTCACGTGAATACGTAGAATTTCCCAAGCCCGGCCGTCGCTGGTAGGTAAATCCCGAAGTGGTCAAGGCGGGAAGACTTCGCCACCCTGCGAACGAGTGTTAGGGCGGCAATTCCCGCTGCGAAAAGAGGTTAGAGGCGCGCGAAATGAAACACCGACGTTCTTGGGTGGCGGGTCTCGGAGCTCTGGTCGTCGCGTGCAGCGTTAACGCGTTCGCGGCCAAGTCGCTCGCCGATTACAGCGGCGAGGAGATCTTTGCTCGGTTCTGCGCGAGCTGTCACGGCGACACGGCCCACGGCAACGGCCCGGTCGCGCGTAGCCTAGGGGTCATGGTGCCGGACCTCACCAAGATCGCTCAGCATTACGGCGGCTTCCCCACGCAGCTCGTGCGCGACACGATCGATGGCCGTGGCGCGCTGATCGCCGCTCACGGCACGCGCATCATGCCGGTGTGGGGGTATGAATTCTGGGTGGAGGCAGGTGCCGACGCGGCGGCGCAGCAAGAGATGCGGACGACGATCGCGAAGCTCGTCGACTACCTCCGCTCGATCCAAGATGACAAAGTCGCCTTCAACCGCGACTGACACGGCGTTGGCGAACGCGGGCGAGAACCTGGTCGTCCCGCTCGAAGCGGTCTCCCTCGCGGATTGACCGCTAGTCGCGTCCCGAAAGCGCGACGTGCTACGCGACAGTGGGACAGGGCGCGCGATCGGGTCCTCGGCGCAGCGCCGAGCGCGAGCTGGCACGGCCCTTGCTCGGCACGAGCAACGGGGGTGCGGCCATGCAGCAGCGTCGCGGGACCGCAAGTCGGCTCGAGTATCTCATTCGCGATATTGCACTCGTCATCCGCCGAGTGTGGCGTACGCCGCTGTTTGCCGCCGTCACGATCGCAACCCTGGCGGTCGGCTTGGGACTCTTCGCGGTCGTCTACACGGTCGTCGAGAAGGTCTTGCTCGAGCCGATGCCATACCGAGACGCGAGCGACCTCTATTTCGTCTGGCGCGACTACGGGTCGATACAGGATCGCAAACGCGGTCCGCTGCCCGGTAGCGACATCGTCGAGCTGCAAAAGGCTGGCGGCGTGATCGAGAACGCGGTCGCTCTGCAGGCGTTCCTAGGTGGAGTGTTCTCGTGGAGCGAAGCGGAGGATCCGATGGAGGTCTCCGTGATCGTCACCGCACCCGGCCTATTCGAAATGCTCGGCGTGCAGCCCGCGCTCGGCCGCGTGTTCGCGCGTGACGACGCCGGGCCCGATGCGCCATTGACGATTGTTCTGACGCACGAGCTATGGTCGCGGTTCGGCAGCGATTCCACGATCATCGGTAAAGAGGTGCGCCTGAATGGGCGGCCGCATACCGTCATCGGCGTCCTGCCGCCAGGGTTCGACTTCGCGCGCAGCGATTCCGACGGGCTCGCGCAGCGGCCAGATGCCTACTCGAATCTCCGCGTCGGTCTCACTGAGCCCAGCCCGAATTTCGCAGACTACTCAGCGTTGATTCGTGCGCGGCCCGGCACGCCCGCGAGCGCCGTGAGTGCGGCGGTCGGCGCCGTCGGCCGTATTATCGACGCGCGCGAGTTCGGCGGCCGCGGACTCCAGCTCTACGCCGTGGGCCTCAAGGCCGATCTCATAGAGCGTGTCCGCCCGGCTCTGCAGGCGCTTGCCGTCGCAGGTATCGTGCTCGCGCTG
>Ga0207711_10001901_pt1 | contig 19015 bp, 17 predicted proteins | sample KBSS34metaG_FD_184401 | JGI IMG/M metagenome (GOLD analysis project Ga0207711, IMG submission 184401) | Switchgrass rhizosphere microbial communities from Kellogg Biological Station, Michigan, USA - KBS S3-4 metaG (SPAdes) (version 2) | ecosystem: Host-associated > Plants > Roots > Rhizosphere...
CGCCGGCCGCGTGACCCAGACGGGCCCGCAGTGGCGGTTCGCCGGGACGGGAACGGTGCAGGCGGCGAGTTTCGGCGGCTATGGCCTGGCGCAGGCGTCGGGACCGGTGGAGATCGCTGAGAAAACCGGACAGTGGGACGTGAAGACCAGCCTGGCGGGCTTGGGCGGGCGTGGGACGGGGTTTGTGGCGGCCGCGCTGGGCGGGGCGCCGAAGGCCACATTCGACGGCTCAAGGCTGGCGGACGGTCGTCTGCTGATGCGCGAGCTGAAGGTGAGCGGCGCAGGGTTGAACCTGGAGGCGACCGGCGCGCGCGGGCTGCTGGGGGGGCTGACGTTCAAGGGCAAGGCGGCGGTGTCCAACCTGGCGGCCGCGCGGGCGGGGGCGGCGGGGTCGGTGGCCGCCAACTGGTCGGCGGCGCAGACCCGGGCCGGCCAGCCCTGGACCTTCTCGCTGGACGCGCGGGGCGACAAGCTGGCGACCGGCTATCCGGAGCTCGACCGCCTGCTGGGCGGCAAGCCGCAGCTCAAGGCCGACGCAAGCCTGAAGGACCGCCGCCTGGCGATCGGCTCGGCGCAGCTCACCGGGGCGGCGATGCACGCCTCGAGCGCCGGGATCCTGGCCCCGGACGGCGGACTGAGCTTCAAGGTCGACTGGACCGCCGAGGGGCCGTTCCGCGCCGGGCCGGTGGAGATCGCGGGCAAGGCCAAGGGCTCGGGCGCGATCACCGGGACGGTGGGCCAGCCCCGCGCGGACCTGACCGCCGACCTGGCCGAAATCGATGTGCCGCGCCTGCCGCTGAAGGACGCGCACCTGACGCTGAGCTTCCTGCAGAAGCCCGATGGCTCCAGCGGCATGGTCGCGCTGACCGCGGCCAGCGCCTTCGGTCCGGCCCGGGCGCGCTCGGACTTCCGGTTCCCGCCGGGCGGACTGGAGCTGACCGGCCTGTCGGTGGACGCCGGCGGGGTGAAGGCCGCGGGCTCGCTGGCGCTGCGCAGCAACGCGCCATCCGCGGCCAATCTGGAGGTGGCGGTGACGCGCGGCGCCTTCCTGGACGCCGGCCGGGTGAGCGGCACGGTGAAGATTGCCGACGCGGCGGGCGGGCCGCAGACCGGGCTGAACCTGACCGTGGAGAACGTGCGGCTGCCCGGATCGAGCGTGACCGTCCACGCGGCGCGACTGACCGCCGATGGGCCGCTGGCGCGGCTGCCGTATGCAATCCGTGGTGACGGGACGTCGGAAAGCGCGATCGGCGGCGGCAAGTGGAGCCTGGACGGCCACGGCGTGCTGGCCGACGCCAAGCCCGGCTATGCGGCCAGCTTCGAGGGCCTCGGCAAGCTGGGCGGGCGCGACCTGCATACCGTGGAGGCCGCGCAGGTGCGGTTCGGCGGGCCGGAGCAGAGCGCGCGGCTGCGGCTGGCGGCGTCGGACGGCGGGCGGATCGACCTGGACGGGCGGATTTCCGAGGCTGGAACCGACATCCGCACCCAGGTGACCGGCCTGGGCCTGGGCCTGGTGGACGATGACCTGGCGGGGCGCACCGACGCCACCCTGGTGCTGCAGGGGCGCGGGAGCCGGCTCGACGGGACGCTGGAGGCGAAGCTGGCGGGCGCGCGGGCGCGGGGCTCGGCGGCGGCGTCGGGGATCGACGGGCGGCTCACCGGCAAGCTCAGCGACGACAGCCTGTCACTGACGCTGGCGGCCACCAACGCCCAGGGGCTGAACGCCAACGGCACGCTGGTGCTGCCGACGGAGGCGTCGGCGTCGCCGTTCCGCGTGGCGATCGCCCGCGAGCGGCCCATGCACGGCCAGTTCCTGGCGGAGGGGGAGGCGCGGCCGCTGTTCGACCTGCTGATCGGCGGCGAGCGGAGCCTGTCGGGCAAGGTGCGCACGGAGGGCACGATCGGCGGCTCTCTGGCCCATCCCGGCGCCACCGGGGCGATCTCGGTGGAGGGCGGGCGGTTCGACGACGGCCTGACGGGCCTGTCGCTGCGCGAGGTGGCGCTGAAGGGCGATTTCACCCAGGACGGGGTCAACATCACCCAGTCGAGCGGCGTCGACGGCCGGGGCGGCTCGGTGAGCGGCTCGGGGCGCATCAGCCTGGTTCGCGAAGGGGCGTCGAGCTTCCGGCTGGCGTTGAAGGGCTTCCGGCTGATCGACAACGACATCGCCACCGCCTCGGCCAGCGGCCAGGCCACCATCGACCGGGCGGCCGACGGCAAGGTGCGGCTGACCGGGGCGCTGATCATCGACCGGGCCGACGTGTCCGCGCGCCTGCCGACGCCGTCCGGCGTGGTGGCCATGGACGTGGTGGAGAAGAACCGGCCGCCGGACATGGCGGTGTCGCTGCCGTTGCGTTCGCAGGGCGACGGCTGGGCGCTGGACGTGTCGCTGAAGGCGCCGCGCGGGGTCTATCTGAAGGGCCACGGGCTGGACACCGAGCTGGCGCTGGACGCCCACGTGCGGGGCACCACGGCGCATCCGGAGCTCAGCGGCACGGCGCACGTGGTGCGCGGCGACTACGACTTCGCCGGCAAGCGGTTCGAGTTCGACCCGCAGAGCGTGGTCTATCTGTCCACCGACGCGGCGGCGATCCGGCTGGACCTGACGGCGACGCGGGACGACCCGACGCTCACCGCCGAGGTGCATATCCGCGGCACGGCGCAGCGGCCGGAGATCACGCTCACCTCGACGCCCAGCCTGCCCAACGACGAGGTGCTGAGCCAGGTGCTGTTCGGGCGCACGGCCTCGCAGCTGTCGCCGCTGGAGGCCGCCCAGTTGGCCTCGGCGATCTCCGGCCTGGCCGGCGGGGGCGGGCTGGACGTGGTCGGGAACCTGCGAACCTTCGCCCGGCTGGACCGGCTGGCGCTGGGCGGCGGGGATGCGTCCGGCGTGACCGTTTCCGGCGGCAAGTATCTGACCGAGAACGTCTATCTGGAACTGACCGGCGGCGGGCGCGAAGGCCCCTCGGCGCAGGTGGAATGGCGGGTGAAGCGGACCCTGTCGATCATTTCGCGGCTGGGCGGGCTGGACGCCGGGCGTCTCGCGATCCGCTGGCGGCGCGACTACTAGGCCTTGGCCTTCGCGTAGGCCTGGGTGCCGCGGGTGATCACCGTGTCGGACGGCAGGATCGCCTCGATGCCGATGTCCTGCGCCTTGGCCAGCCGCGCATAGATCGGGGCGAATTCCTGCAGGGTGGCGTCGAGCAGGGCCTGCAGCGAGGGGACCACGAAGTAGACCTGCTGGAAGTCGTCGATCCGGTAGGGCGTGCGCATCACCCGCTCCAGGTCGAAGCCCAGGCGGTTGGGCGAGGGGTCGTCCAGAGCGAACAGCGACTCGGCGCGGCTGGAGACGATGCCCGCGCCATAGATCCGCACGCCGGCCGGGGTCTGGAGGAGACCGAATTCCACCGTGTACCAATAGAGCCGGGCCAGGTTGTGCAGCTGGCCGAGCTGCAGGGCGCGCTGGCCGCCGCGGCCGTAGGCGGCCATGTAGTCGGCGAACACCGGGTCGGTGAGCATGGGGACGTGGCCGAACACGTCGTGGAAGATGTCCGGCTCCTGCAGGTAGTCGAGCTCGTCGGGCTTGCGGATGAACTGGCCGGCCGGGAAGCGGCGGTTGGCCAGGTGGTCGAAGAACACCTCGTCGGGGACCAGGCCGGGCACGGCGACCACGCTCCAGCCGGTCAGGCGGTTGAGCTCGGCGTTGACGCGGGCGAAGTCGGGGATGCCGGCGCGATGCAGGTCCAGCGCCTCCAGGCCCTTCAGGAACGGGTCGCAGGCGCGGTTCGGCAGCATGGCCGCCTGGCGCTCGTAGAGGGTGATCCACACATCGTGCTCGGCCTGGGAATAGGCCTCCCAGCCCTGGTCGATGGTCCAGTCCGGCCGCGCCCCGGGGGGCGGGCCCTGTCTAAAGCCGTCAGCGCTCATGAGCGGAGAATGGCGGCTTCGCGGTGGAAGTTCCGTTCTGAGATCGGCACGCAGGGCCGGTCGCCCGGCAAAATCGTGCGCCTAGTGGCTGATCCGGGGCCGTAGCTTGTACTGGCCTTCGCGGAACGACTCGAAAAGCATGGTCGCCTGGGGGTGGCCGACCGGCTGGCCGGTGTCGTCCGGCACCAGGTTCTGCTCGGAGACATAGGCCACGTAGGAGCTCTCATCGTTCTCCGCCAGCAGGTGGTAGAACGGTTGGTCCTTGTGTGGCCGGATGTTCTCCGGGATCGACAGCCAGTATTCCTCGGTGTTCGAGAACGTGGGATCCACGTCGAAGATCACACCGCGGAAGGGATAGACGCGGTGACGAACAACCTGGCCGATCGCAAATTTGGCGAGCTGCGTGTTCATGGTCCGAATCTACCCCCTTTCTTCTGACCGGAAGGTGAACGTAGCGCTCATCACCTTTCGATCAAGGCCAAGCCTTCGCAGAAGCGAGCAGGCTTGCTAGGGTTTCCCCGAAGTGAGGCGCCGCCTGAATCGGCGCCTGCGAGGGACGGAAACCGCCCATGACCGAGGCGCCGAGCGCGCCCGCAGCCGCTGTTCGCGGCCGGGACCAGCCGATGAGCGAGGCGGCCTGCTATGGGGCCCTCGACCTCGGAACCAACAATTGCCGCCTGCTGATCGCCACCCCGGCGGGCAACGGCGGATTCCGCGTCGTCGAGGCGTTTTCGCGCATTGTGCGCCTCGGCGAGGGGCTGACGGCGTCCGGACGGCTGTCCGACGCGGCCATGGAGCGGGCGCTGGGGGCGCTGAAGGTCAGCGCCGAGAAGCTGCGCCGCCGACGGGTCACCAAGCTGCGCGCCATCGCCACCCAGGCCTGCCGGATGGCGGAGAACGGACCGGAGTTCATCGAACGCGTCTTCGCCGAGACGGGGCTCAGGCTACAGATCATCGCCCCGCAGGAGGAGGCGCGGCTTTCGGTCGCGGGGTGCCTCAACCTGATCGACCGCACCGCCGACGCGGCCCTGGTGGTCGACGTGGGCGGCGGCTCGACGGAGCTTTCCTGGGTCGACCTGAAGGGCGCGCCACCCACGGGCATGCCGCCGCTGCGCGCCTGGCTGTCGGTGCCGATCGGGGTGGTGACGCTGGCCGAACGGTTTCCGGAGGGCGAGACGGCGACCGAGCCCTGGTTTCGCGAGATGGTCGAGACGGTGAAGACCGAGATCGGGGCCTTCCGCCGGGCCGACGGCCTGCGCGAAGTGTTCGACGCCGATCGGGCGCACCTGATCGGCACCTCGGGCGCGATCACCAGCCTGGCGGGCCTGCACCTGGAGCTGCCGCGTTACGACCGCAACCGGGTGGACGGCATCTGGATGACCCGGGACGACTGTGACGCCGCCGCCGGGCGGCTGCTGTCGCTAAACGCCCGGGAACGGGCCGACCAGCCGTGCATCGGGCCCGACCGGGCGGACCTGGTGCTGGCGGGCGCGGCGATCCTGCAGGCCGTGCAGGAGCTTTGGCCCTGCAGCCGGGTGCGGGTGGCCGACCGGGGCCTGCGCGAGGGCATACTGCTGTCGCTGATGGCGGACCGCAGCGGCCGACGCCGGCGGCGCAAGCGCGGCCGCCGCGCGGGAGACGCCCGATGAGCGACGAGCCGCCACGCAAACGCATGGTCAAGCCGCCCACCGGCGGCACCGAGGCCGGGCGCACGACGCCCGAGCGGCTGAAAACCGCCTGGAAGCGTACGCCCTCGCAACAGGCCTGGCTGACACGGCAGATCAACGACCCGTTCGCCGCCAAGGCGCGCGCGCATGGCTATCGCAGCCGCGCGGCGTTCAAGCTCACCGAGATCGACGACAAGCTGCGCCTGCTGAAGCCCCGGGCGCGGGTGGTCGACCTGGGCGCGGCGCCCGGCGGCTGGACGCAGGTGGCGATTGAACGCGGGGTGACGCATATCGTCGGCGTCGACCTGCTGCACGTCGACCCGCTGCCGCCGGCGACGATCCTGGAGATGGACTTCACCGACCCGGCCTGCGGGCCGGAGCTGATCCGCCTGCTGGGCGGGCCGCCGGACCTGGTGATGTCGGACATCGCGCCGAACACGGTGGGCCACCGCCAGACCGACCACCTGCGCATCGTCGGCCTGATCGAGGCCGCCGCCGACTTCGCCATCGAGGTGCTGCGGCCGGGGGGATCGTTCATCGCCAAGGCCTTCCAGGGCGGCGAGACCGCCGAGGTGATCGCCAAGCTGAAGCACCACTTCACCAGCGTGAAGACCGTGAAGCCGAAGGCCAGCCGGGCGGACAGTTCGGAACTCTATCTGGTGGCGACGGGGCTCAAGCCCCGATAGCGCCCAACCGCTCATCCCGGCGAATGCCGGGACCCAGATGGAATGACTCAGACGCGGGCTCTAAGGCCTCCGAGCTTATCCAGCCCGCCACCCAGCCATGAGATCTGGGTCCCGGCATTCGCCGGGATGAGCGGAAGATGGGTTGCTGCTCTATAGGCGCTGAAGCCCTAGCTGAGCGGAGGCTGCGGCGTAAGCGCCCCCTGTTCCACCAGCCATCGGCGAAAAGACGCCAGCGCCCGGCTCTCGCCGCCCGGGGCGGCGATCAGGGCGAAGGCGCTCTCGACGCGGCGGAAGCCGAAGGGGGCGACGAGGCGGCCTTGCGCGATGTCGTCGGCGACCAGCGGCCAGGACATGATCGCCACGCCCAGGCCCGCGACCGCCGCATCGAGCGCGAAGTGGATGTGGGCGAAGGGCTGCTCGGGCGCCGGCTTCAGCTCGACACCGGCGATGGCGGCCCAGATCGCCCAGCCCTGCAGGTGGCTCTGCGCCGTCAGGCGGGGCGCGGCGAGGGGATCGGCGGCGAAGCGCTCGGCGAGCGCCGGGGTCATCACCGGGCCGGTGTGGTTGGGCGCGAACGCGGTGACCAGCGGGTCGGCGAGCCGCGCGGCGGGCGTGATCCGCACGACCGCCTGGGCGCCGCGGTGGGCGGTCGCCTGGGGGGCCAGCTCCTCCAGGTGCAGGCGGATCTCCGGGTGGCGGGCGGCGAAGTCGCCCAGGCGCGGGATCAGCCACTTCACCGACAGGCTGGCGTTGACCGCCAGGTGCAGGTCCTCGCCGTCGCTGCGCAGGTTGCGCACGGCGCCGGCGATCTCGTCGAAGGCGCGGGTCAGCGCGGGCAGCAGCTCCTGACCGGCCGGGGTGAGCGTCAGGCGATGCTTCGGCCCGGCGAAAAGGCGCACGCCCAGCGCCGCCTCCAGAGCCTTCACCTGCCGGCTGACCGCGCTGTGGGTCACACGCAGCTCGTCAGCGGCGAGGGTCGCGCGCCCGGTCCGCGCCATGGCTTCGAAGGCCCGGAGCGCATTCAGCGAGGGCAGGGGCGACGATGTGAGGTTTTCGAACATCAAGCGTTCGATATGTCGCTTTCCGCCAGATGGCAACGGCCCTAGGCATGGTCATGGAAACCTCACACCCGCAAATGCCGCTGCAACCCGTCGACTACGACCGCGTCCAGCACGCGGCCTACGCCAAGGCCCGCGCCCTGCCGGCGGCCTCGATCCAGCAGTACATGGACATCTTCGCCCGCCACCTGCCGGCGCACCGGCCGCTGACGGTCATCGACCTGGGCTCCGGCACCGGGCGGTTCACCCCGGCGCTCGCCGAGGCGCTCGGCGGCCCGGCCTACGGCGTCGAGCCGGCCGCGGCGATGCGGCAGACGGCGGAGGCCGGCTCGGCGCACCCCGCCGTGACCTACCTCGCGGGCGAGGCGGCGCGTATCCCGCTGCCCGACGCCTGCGCCGACGCGCTGCTGATGTTCCTCTCCTTCCACCACTTCCCCGACCAGGCCGCGGCGGTCCGCGAGATCGCGCGCGTCATGAAGCCCGGCGGCCGGGTGATCCTGCGCAGCACCTTTCGCGAGCGCATCCCCGACCACTGGTGGCGGGGCTTCTTCCCGCGCAGCCATGCCGTCGAAGAAGCGATGTTCCCCTCGCAGGCCGAAGCCCGAGCCCTGTTCGAGGCCGCCGGCTTCGCCACGGTGGAGTCGGTGCAGATGGAAATTCCGTTCGAGGGCGACATCGCCTCGGCGGTCGCGCGGCTGCATCTGCGCGCGGTTTCCACGTTCGAACACCTGACCGAGGCGGAGCTCGACGAGGGCTTCGCCCGGATCGACGCGGCGCTGGCCGCCGGGACCATCGAGGAGAAGGCGACCTTCGGCGATTTCATGGTCTTCGAGCGCCCCGCCGTGAGCCCGGATCGGCGATAGGCGCATGTGGCTGCGGCGGGTCTTTCAGGCGCCGAAACCTCCGCCCCGACCACCCCACCAGCTCTTCGCCATCTACTCCGGCGCGCTCAGTCCCACGCAGCTCAAAACCCTGAGGACAAGATGACCCTGCACCAGCCCTTGCCCCTTGCGCCCTCCGACGCGTATAGCCAGCCCGCAAAACGAGGTGTCTCCATGGAGATTCGCGAAGGGCTCACCTTCGACGATGTTTTGCTAGAACCCGGCCCGTCCGACGTCATGCCCACGCAGGTGGATGTCGCGACAAGGTTCACGCGAGAGATCAATCTGAACATACCGCTGGTGTCCGCCGCCATGGACACCGTCACCGAGAGCCGGCTGGCCATCGCCATGGCCCAGAACGGCGGCATGGGCATCCTGCACCGCAACTTCACGGTGGAGGAGCAGGCCGATCAGGTCCGCGAGGTGAAGCGCTACGAGAGCGGGATGGTGATCAACCCGCTGACCATCAATCCGGAGACCAAGCTTTCCGAGATCCGCGAGATCAAGGCGCGGCGGAAGATCTCCGGCTTCCCGGTGGTGGACAAGGGCGGCAAGCTGGTGGGGATCCTCACCAACCGCGACATGCGCTTCGAGGGCTCGGCCGACGTGCCGGCCAAGGCGCTGATGACCCACGAGAACCTGATCACGGTGAAGGAAGGCGTCAGCCAGGACGAGGCCCGCCAGCTGCTGCGCAAGCACAAGATCGAGCGGCTGATCGTGGTCGACGACGACTACCGGGCGGTGGGCCTGATCACCGTCAAGGACATGGAGAAGTCCGAGGCGCATCCGAACGCGGCCAAGGACGTGCAGGGCCGCCTGCTGGTGGGCGCCGCCTCGACCATCGGCGACGCGGGCTACGAGCGGTCCATGGCGCTGGTGGACGCGGGCGTCGACGTGGTGGTGATCGACACCGCCCACGGCCACAACATCGACGTCGCCAAGGCGGTCGGGCGGATCAAGCGCGAGACCAACCGCGTGCAGATCGTGGCCGGCAACGTGGCCACCTATGACGGCGCCAAGGCGCTGATCGAGGCGGGCGCCGACGCGATCAAGGTGGGCATCGGCCCGGGCTCGATCTGCACGACCCGGATCGTGGCGGGCGTGGGCGTGCCGCAGCTGACCGCGATCATGGACGCCGTGCGCGCCGCGGCCGGCACCGACGTGCCGGTGATCGCCGACGGCGGGATCAAGTATTCGGGCGACCTGGCCAAGGCGCTGGCCATGGGCGCGAGCGTGGCGATGATGGGGTCGGTGTTCGCCGGCGTCGACGAGGCGCCGGGCGAGGTGTTCCTCTACCAGGGCCGTTCCTACAAGGCCTATCGCGGCATGGGCTCGCTGGGCGCCATGTCGCGCGGCTCGGCCGACCGGTACTTCCAGAAGGAAGTCTCCGACGCGCTGAAGCTGGTCCCCGAAGGGGTCGAGGGCCAGGTGCCCTACAAGGGCCCGATCGCCCCGATCCTGCACCAGATGGTGGGCGGCCTGCGCGCGGCCATGGGCTATGTGGGCGCCGACTGCCTCGAGGAGTTCCGCAAGCGCGCGAGGTTCATCCGCATCACCGGCGCCGGTCTACGCGAGAGCCACGTCCACGACGTGACCATCACCCGCGAGGCGCCCAACTATCCGAGCCCCGTCTAGGGGCCGGGCGGCCCGGTGCGATCTCGCCCAACGCGAGAGAGACGGGGCGAATAGGGGGAGGCCGATATGGGCGTTCAGATTCCTGTGGAGTTGAAGCTGCTGGTGGTCGCGGTGATCGTCGGCTTTGTGCAGATCGTCTGGGCCGCCGTGGCGGGCTCGGGCGGCGAGCGTGACTTCGCCTGGCTGGCGGGGCCCAGAGACGATCCCAAGCCGGTGGGCGTGACAGCCGCGCGGCTGACCCGGGCGCTGAGCAACTTCCTCGAGACCTTCCCGCTGTTCGCCGCAGCCCTGATCGCCTGTGACCTGGCCGGCAAGCTCGGGCCGCTGACGCTCTATGGCGCGGCGCTCTATGTGGCCGGTCGTGCGCTCTATGTGCCGCTCTACGCCTCGGGCATCGCGCTCCTGCGGACCGTGGTCTGGACCGTCGCCATCGTCGGCATCGTGATGATTATCGTGGCTTTCTTCAGGTGACCCAACTTGCGTGACGCCGGACGCCTCGCGGCGGCAATTGATGTCCTGACCGAGATCGAGACCCGCCACAGGCCTGTCCGGCTCGCGCTGAAAAGCTGGGGGGAGCAAGCCCGCTACGCCGGGGCGAAGGATCGCGCCTTCGTCTCCGGTCTGGCGCTCGACGTGCTGCGCCGCAGACGCTCGCTGGGCTGGCGGATGGGCGACGACAGCCTGCGCGCCGCGGCTCTGGGCGCGCTGAAGTTCGAATGGGACTGGCCGCTGGAGCGGGTGGCCGAGGCGGCCGGCGAGGAACCGCATGGGCCGGGGCCGATGACCGAGGCCGAGCGGGCCGCCCTGGAAAACCCGAAGGACCTGGCCGGCGCGCCGGACGCCGTGCGGGGCGACTACCCCGACTGGCTGGACGCCTCGATGGCGCGGGCGTTCGGCGATGGGCGGGCGGAGGAGGGTGCGGCGCTGGCCGCCCGCGCTCCGGTCGACCTGCGGGTCAATCTGCTGAAGTCCGATCCGGAGCGGACGCTGAAGGCGCTTAGCCCGCTCAACGCCATCGCCACCGACGTCCTGCCGACGGCGCTGCGCATGCCGGCCCTCGATCCCGCGGACCGCAGCCGCGCGGTGGAGGCCATTCCGCAGTTCTCCAAGGGCTGGTTCGAGGTGCAGGACCTGGGCTCGCAGATCGCCGCCACGGCGGCCGGCGAGGTGAAGGGCAAGCAGGTGCTCGATCTCTGCGCCGGCGGCGGCGGCAAGACCCTCGCCCTGGCCGGCGCGATGGGCAACACCGGGCAGATCTACGCCTATGACTCAGACGCGCGGCGGCTGGCCGACACGATCCGGCGCGGGGAACGCGCGGGCGTCCGCAACCTGCAGATCCGCTCGCCGGTGCATCCCGACCCGCTGAAGGGCCTGGAGGGCAAGATGGACGTCGTGTTCATCGACGCGCCCTGCTCGGGCACAGGGTCGTGGCGACGGCACCCGGACACCAAGTGGCGGCTGACCGAGGAGACGCTGACGCGCCGCATCGCCGATCAGGACCTCGTGCTCGACACCGGTGCGCCGTTCGTGAAGCCGGGCGGGCGGATGGTCTATGTCACCTGCTCGGTGCTGCCGGAGGAGGACGAGGACCGCGTGGCCGCCTTCCTGGGCCGCACGCCGGGCTTCGCCGTCGCGCCGGCCACCGCCGATCCGAAGCTCACCCAATACCTCACCCCTGAGGGTTTTTTGCGCCTCTCGCCCCAAACCGCCGGCACCGACGGCTTCTTCGTCGCCGTGCTGGAGAAATCTCGCTAGCGGAGTCCCATGTCCAAGCCTGCCCATGACCGCGTCCTGATCGTCGACTTCGGCAGCCAGGTGACCCAGCTGATCGCCCGGCGGCTGCGCGAGAGCGGGGTCTATTGCGAGATCCATCCCTACGACAAGGTCGGCCCGATGCTGGCCGATTTCGCGCCCAAGGCGGTGATCCTGTCCGGCGGCCCGGCCAGCGTGCACGAGGCGCAGAGCCCGTCGGCGCCGCAGGAAGTCTTCGAGCTCGGCGTGCCGGTGCTGGGCATCTGCTACGGCGAGATGACCATGGCCGCGCAACTGGGCGGGGCGGTGGAGGGCGGCCACGCGCGTGAGTTCGGCCGTGCGGAGATCCTGATCGAGAAGGAGAGCCCGCTGCTGGCCGGCCTGGGCGAACCCGGCCACCAGGAAACCGTCTGGATGAGCCACGGCGACAAGATCACCGCGATCCCGCTGGGCTTCGAGGTGGTGGCCGCCTCGGAGGGCTCGCCCTATGCGGTGATCGCCGACGAGGGGCGCCGGTTCTACGGCATCCAGTTCCATCCGGAGGTGGCGCACACCCCGCGCGGCGCGCTGATGCTGCGCAACTTCACGCACGGCATCGCGGGCCTGACCGGCGACTGGACCATGGCCTCGTTCCGCCAGGAGATGGTGGCCAAGATCCGGGCCCAGGTCGGCAAGGGGCGGGTGATCTGCGGCCTGTCGGGCGGGGTGGACAGCTCAGTGGCGGCGGTGCTGATCCACGAGGCGATCGGCGAGCAGCTGACCTGCGTGTTCGTCGACACCGGCCTGCTGCGGCTGAACGAGGCCGAGCAGGTGGTGACCCTGTTCCGGGATCACTACAACATTCCGCTGGTGCACGTTGATGCGTCGAAGGAATTTCTCGGCGAGCTGAAGGGCGTCTCGGACCCCGAGACCAAGCGCAAGATCATCGGCCGGGTGTTCATCGAGATCTTCGATCGGGAGAGCGCCAAGATCGACGGCGCCGAATTCCTGGCCCAGGGCACGCTCTATCCGGACGTGATCGAGAGCGTGTCGGCCAGCGGCGGCCCCTCGGCGGTGATCAAGAGCCACCACAACGTGGGCGGCCTGCCGGACTACATGAAGCTGAAGCTGGTCGAGCCGCTGCGCGAACTGTTCAAGGATGAGGTCCGCGCGCTGGGCGTTGAGCTCGGCCTCGCGCCAGCCTTCGTCGGCCGCCACCCGTTCCCGGGTCCGGGCCTGGCGATCCGCATCCCGGGCGAGATCACGCCGGAAAAGGTCGCGGTCCTGCAGCAGGCCGACGCCATCTATCTCGACGAGATCCGCAAGGCCGGGCTCTACGACAGCATCTGGCAGGCCTTCGCCGTTCTGCTCCCCGTGAAGACCGTCGGCGTGATGGGCGACGCGCGGACCTACGAGGACGTGCTGGCGCTGCGCGCCGTGACCTCCACCGACGGCATGACCGCCGACTTCTTCGAGTTCCCCTGGGACGTCCTCGGCCGCTGCGCCACGCGGATCATCAACGAGGTGAAGGGCGTCAACCGCGTGGTCTACGACGTGACCTCGAAGCCGCCGGGCACGATCGAGTGGGAGTAGGAACGTTTCTACTATCGTTGACAATCTTGAGGTTGGACCCTAGGGTCGCGCTCACATGGAGCGAGAATTGTGAGCATCACCACCATCTCGAGCCGGGAGTTCAATCAGGACGCTGGTGGGGCGAAGCGCGCAGCTGAAAAGGGGCCGGTTATCATCACTGACCGCGGGCGCCCTTCTCATGTCCTGCTCAGCATCGAAGAATATCGACGCCTGAAAGGTGACGGGCAGAGCTTGCTCGATGTGGTCGCCCAGACAGAGGAAGATGGCCTGGATTTCGATCCTCCACGTATGGGCGATCTCGTCTTCCGTCCCGTGGACCTCGATTGACCTATCTGGTCGATACGAACGTCTGGTCCGAGCTGCGCAACAGCAGCCGTGCCGATCATAACGTTGCGGCCTGGGCTGGAGCGACCAGTGCGGCGGAGCTCTACCTTTCCGTCGTGACGGTGTTCGAACTCGAGCGGGGGGTTCGGCTGATTGAACGGCGCGACGGGCAACAGGGCGCGCGCCTGCGTCGCTGGCTTGAGGAACAGGTGTTGGGCCCTTTTGAGCGACAGATTCTGCCGATCGACGTTGCAATCGCGAGGCGCTCAGCCGCCTTGCATGTCCCCGATCCGCGTCCGGAACGCGACGCCTTGATCGCAGCGACAGCTTTGGTTCACGGGCTGAGCGTGGTCACCCGCAATACCGCTGACTTCGAACCTACTGGCGTCGTACTGCTCAATCCCTGGCTCGGGGTCGAGGAATGACTGCGCCGGGACAGCTTACCCAAGGCGGCGCCTGACCTAGGTGGCCCACACCCAAGCGCAAACATTGGTCCAGGCGATGTTGCCGGACCTATAGAGCTCGAAAGCTCGTACGACTGTTTCCCGGCTAACCGGCTTCTGGCATTCAAACAGAACCGGCGCCGATCGAGGCCCGCCTAGACGGACCACTCGGAATTCGAGTTCCCAGCCGCCACGAACATGTGCGGCCTGGATGAATTCGTCACCGGAACGGCTCAAGATCAGGAAGTCGTTGCCCCCGCCGGTTGCGGCCGCAGCCAGGACCGCGGACCTTATCGCCGCGCCGTGCGGATCTCTCGCGAAAGGCTCGCCGCCGACTTCGATTTTGAAGCGGGGTGCTGTTGCCCATGTCGAATGAACCAACTTCGCGAGATGAGCGACGCTGCCTTGCCCTAGCTGCGAGTTCCGAGCTTTCAGGTAGGCGTGGTCGGCCGAAACAATGAGCGCGGCGCTCGCCGCGGCGATAGCGGCAAGCGCCTTGATGCGCTGTTGAAGTGGAAGATGTTGACGACGTTCCCTTGTCATGACGGCGCTCCCTAGTCGTGAATCACCCATCGGGCTCGGCCGCGCGGGTTTTGCGCAGTCGGACGATTTCGCGACCGACGGCGCTGACGCCGCGCGCGCCGCCAGCGATCATGGTCTACCTCGCGTACAGGTCTTCCGGAGAGCTCCCGCGCCATGTCGAACCCGCAGCCGCCCACCCTTGACCGCCGTCAGTTGATCGCCGCCGGCGCGCTCGCGGGCCTTGCCGCCACGAAGGCCGAGGCGCAGAGCGCCCCGCCGGTGAAGCTTTCGACGCCGTGCGTGGTCTCGACCTGGGACTTTGGCGTGGCGGCCAATGCGGCGGCCTGGGCGGTGTTGTCCAAGGGCGGGGCGGCACTGGACGCGGTGGAGGCCGGGGCGCGCGTGCCCGAGGCCGACCTCAGCAACCACAGCGTCGGCCGCGCCGGCTACCCCGACCGGGACGGCCATGTGAGCCTTGACGCCAGCATCATGGACCAGAAGGGCGACTGCGGGGCGGTGGCCGGGCTGGAGCATATCGCCCACCCGATCTCGGTGGCGCGCCGGGTGATGGAGCGCACGCCGCACGTCCTGCTGGTGGGCGACGGCGCCTTGCAGTTCGCCCTGGAGCAGGGGTTCAAGCGCGAGGATTTGCTGACGCCGGAGTCGCGGAAGGCCTGGCAGGCGTGGCTGAAGGCGAAGAAGTACCATCCCGTCGCCAACAGCGAGGTGCGCACCTACGGCCGCGACCTCGGCCTGCCGGGCGGCAAGAAGAACCACGACACGCTCGGCATGCTGGCTGTGGACGCGCGGTCCGACCTCTCCGGCGCCTGCACCACCAGCGGCATGGCCTGGAAGCTGCGCGGCCGGGTGGGGGACAGCCCGATCATCGGGGCGGGCCTTTATGTGGACAACGAGATCGGCGCGGCCACCTCCACGGGAGTGGGCGAAGAGGTGATCCGCAATGTGGGCAGCTTCCTGGTGGTGGAGCTGATGCGCCAGGGGCGCTCGCCACGGGACGCCTGCCGCGAGGCGGTGGCGCGCATCCTGAAGCGCAAGGTGGCCCACGATCCGGACTTCCAGGTGGGCTTCCTGGCGGTCAACAAGGCGGGCGAGGTGGGGGCCTGGGCGGTGCAGAAGGGCTTCAGCTACGCCTGTTGCGACACCCAGTCTCAGACCCGCATCCTGCAGAGCGAAAGCTTCTCGTGAGCCGGGTGCGCCTGGAGATCTGCCTCGATACCCCCGCCGGCCTGGCGGCCGCAGTGGCCGGGGGCGCGGACCGCATCGAGCTCTGTTCGGCCCTGGACAGCGAGGGTCTGACACCGGCGCCGGGGCTGATGGCGCAGGCCGGCGCGTGCGGCTGCGAGACCTTCGCGCTGATCCGCTCGCGGGCCGGGGACTTCGTGTTTGGCGACCTGGACCTCGACGCCATGCGCCGCGACATCGACGCCGCGCGCGGGGCCGGGCTGGCCGGCGTGGTGCTGGGCGCCAGCCGGGCGGACGGCCGCCTCGATGAGCAGATGCTGGCGAGGCTGATCGCCCACGCCTCGGGGCTGGGCCTGGCGCTGCACCGGGCGTTCGACGTGACCCCAGACAAGGTCGAAGCGCTGGAGACGGCGATCGGGCTGGGGTTCCAGCGCATCCTGACCTCGGGCGGCCGGTCCGGCGCGCCGGAAGGCGCCGAGCTGATCGCCGAGCTGGTCCAGCGGGCGGGCGAGCGCATCGTGATCATGCCGGGCGCGGGCCTGGAGCCCGGCAATGTCGCCGACTTCGTCCGCCGCACCGGCGCGAAGGAGGTGCACGCCGCCTGCCGCGCCCCGCTGCCGACGGTTCGGGGCGGTCTCGCCGCCGAGCTGGGGTTTGTCACGCCCGGCCTGCAGGACACCCGCCAGGCGGTCGTCGAAGCCATGCGGTGGGCGCTCGACGGCCTCGATTGACGGAGGCGGCGCGCGGGGGTTGATGGCCGGCATGGGCACGCTGGTCTTTGGAATGATGCAGTCGCTCGACGGCTACGTCGACGGCATCGCAGGCGGGCCGCAGTTGCCCGCCCCCGGCCCGAAGCTCCATCGCCACTTCAACGACCACGTCCGCGCCCTTGCCGGCAGCCTCTATGGCCGGCGCATGTACGACGTGATGCGCTACTGGGACGAGGATCAGGCGGAATGGGGCGAGCTCGAATATGACTTCGCCGCGGCGTGGCGGGCGCAGCCGAAATGGGTGGTGTCGCGCACGCTGAAGTCGGTGGGCCCTAATGCGACGTTGGTCAGCGACAATCTGGAGAACTTCGTGCGCGGGCTGAAGGCGGACGTCGACGGCGAGATCGACGTCGCGGGCCCCGAGTTGGCCGGCGGCCTCGCCGACCTCGACCTCATCGACGAGTACCGCCTCTACTTCCGCCCGTTCGTACTGGGCCGGGGCAAGCCGTATTTCGCCGGCCCACGGCCGCCGCTCAGCCTGGTCGCCACCGACCACATCGGCGAGGACGCTGTCAGGCTGACCTACGTCGCCTCACCCCTGGGCGGCGGCGCGGACCGGTAGAGTCCAGCCCGGACGGATGAAGTGGCAGGTGTAGCCGTTGGGAATGCGCTCCAGGTAGTCCTGGTGCTCCGGCTCGGCCTCCCAGAAGGCGCTGGCGGGGGTGACCTCGGTGACCACCTTGCCGGGCCACAGGCCCGAGGCGTCAACGTCGGCGATGGTGTCGAGCGCGACGCGCTTCTGCTCGTCGTTCGTATAGAAGATCGCCGAGCGATAGCTGTCGCCCAGGTCGTTGCCCTGGCGGTTGAGCGTCGACGGATCGTGAATCTGGAAGAAGAATTCCAGCAGGCGGCGGTAGCTGATCTGGGCGGGATCGAAGACGATCTCGATGGCCTCGGCGTGGCCGCGGTGGTTGCGGTAGGTGGCGTTTTCGACCTCGCCGCCGGTGTAGCCGACGCGGGTCTTGAGCACGCCCGGATAACGGCGCAGCAGGTCCTGCACGCCCCAGAAGCAGCCGCCGGCGAGGATCGCGGTTTCGGTGGCCATGTGGGTGCTCCTTGTGGTCCGCGGGTCCAGCCCCGCGGCTTCAGGCCCCGAATATAGGCGCGCGATCGCGCTGAGGGGAGAGCCGTTGGGCTCAGTCGCCGCCCTCTTCGCGCACCAGGCCGCGGTTGCCTTCCACGGGGCGGCCTTCCTTCTCGGCCTGGCGGGCGCCCTGCAGGATGCCGGTCATGGCGTAGTTGCCCTCGTGGCAGGCGTATTCGTAGATCCGGTCGCTGGTGAAGTTCAGCGCCTCCTCGCCCTTCACGGGCTGGGCATAGGAGGGGTCCTTCATCTCGAACTGGTAGAGCACCTGCTGCGGCGAGACCCGCGTGAAGCGCTCGATCACCGTCATGTCCTCGGCCGGGCCGCGCAGCCCCTGTTCGCGGCGCAGGTTGGTGGTCTCCACGACCAGCGTGTCGCCTTCCCAATGGCCGATGGAGTCGCCCATCCACTGATGGATGGCGGCCGGTTCGTGCCCGCCGGTCAGGTGGATGATCCGCGCGTCGTGGACCATCTCGACGACGATGACGACGGCGTCCCTGGTCTGCTGGATCTCATAGTGGTTGTTGTAGAGCACCGGCAGCATGGGCGGCCCCGAGGTGCCGCCGAAGCCGACGATGCAGCGCTCGCCGAGCGCGCGGTTCTCCGGATTGTCGAAGTTGCCGCCGGTCTGTGGGCGGGGGCGCGGCGGGCCCGCGGCGGCGACGCGGGCGGGCAGGCGGCCGTTGGCCGGCGAGGTCAGGATCGAGGTGCGCGCCACCCCGCCGATGCGGATCAGCCGCGTACCGGGGTCGGTCCAGAAGGCGTTGTAGCCGCAGGCCGGGCCGGTGGCGCCGGACTGGCATTCCGGCAGCTTGTCCGGGTCGGTGTTGGTGGTGTCGGTGTTGGCGCGCAGCCGCGCGTTGCGGGTGTCGCTGGCGCCTTCGATCGCCTTGGCCTCGTCGGCGGTCAGGGTCGTGCGCTCACCGTACTTCGGGTCGCGCTCCAGGCGGGTGATGGTGGCGTTGGACCAGACCCCGGACATGTCCGGCTGGCCGAAGGCGTTGCGCGGCGCCTTGTAGCCCTTGGCCACGGCGGCGGGGCTGGTCTGGGCCAGGGCGGCGGTCGCGGCGGTCGCGAGCGCGGCGGCCAGTACGCAGGTGAGAAGCCCGTGGGCCATGGTGCTCTGTGCTCCCTTAGCCGCCATTCTGCGATGGCGTGCTAGACGCAGCAGGCGGCCACCCGGTCGCGACGTCAAGCCCGCAGTAGGCTTTCCTGACCACAGGCGTTATCCGGACCGTCCATGCCCGAGCACAAGGTCTTCTTCGCGCTGCAGCCCGACCCGCCGGCGGCGCAGCAGATCGCCGGCCTGACGGCGGAGGCGCGCCGCCGGCATGGGCTGAGCGGCAAGCCGATCTCGGCCGAGCGCCTGCACGTCTCGCTCAATTTCGTGGGCGCCTTTCGGGGGCCGCCGCCGCGCGCGCTCATCGACAAGGCCCGCAAGGTGGTGGAGGGCCTGACCGGCGGGCGCCCCTTCGTCGTCGCCCTGAACCG
>Ga0207711_10001903_pt1 | contig 18980 bp, 14 predicted proteins | sample KBSS34metaG_FD_184401 | JGI IMG/M metagenome (GOLD analysis project Ga0207711, IMG submission 184401) | Switchgrass rhizosphere microbial communities from Kellogg Biological Station, Michigan, USA - KBS S3-4 metaG (SPAdes) (version 2) | ecosystem: Host-associated > Plants > Roots > Rhizosphere...
TGGCGTTCTCGCGGCCCTGGCCGATGCGGACGCTGTCGTAGCTGAACCAGGCGCCCGACTTCTCGACCAGGCCGGCCTTGACGCCGAGGTCGAGGATCTCGCCGACCTTGGAAACGCCCTCGCCGTACATGATGTCGAACTCGACCTGCTTGAACGGCGGCGCGACCTTGTTCTTGACGACCTTCACCCGGGTCGTGTTGCCGACGATGTCGTCGCGGTCCTTGATCTGCCCGGTGCGGCGGATGTCGAGGCGGACGCTGGCGTAGAATTTCAGCGCATTGCCGCCCGTGGTCGTCTCGGGATTGCCGTACATCACGCCGATCTTCATGCGGACCTGGTTGATGAAGATGACCATGCAGCGCGAGCGGCTGATCGAGCCGGTGAGCTTGCGCAAAGCCTGGCTCATCAGCCGGGCCTGAAGGCCGACGTGGCTGTCGCCCATCTCGCCCTCGATCTCCGCGCGCGGGACGAGGGCCGCGACCGAATCGACGACCAGCACGTCGACCGCGTTGGAGCGGACGAGTGTGTCGACGATTTCGAGCGCCTGCTCGCCGGTATCGGGCTGCGAGACGATCAGCTCGTCGATGTCGACGCCGAGCTTCTTCGCATAGACGGGATCGAGCGCATGCTCGGCATCGACGAAGGCCGCGGTGCCGCCGCCCCGCTGCGCCTCGGCGATCGCGTGCAGCGCGAGGGTCGTCTTGCCCGAGCTTTCCGGCCCGTAGATTTCGATCACCCGGCCGCGCGGCAGGCCGCCGACGCCAAGCGCGATGTCGAGTCCGAGGCTGCCGGTCGAGATAGTCTCGACCTCCATCTTCTCGCGGCTGCCCAGCTTCATCGCCGAGCCCTTGCCGAACGCGCGGTCGATCTGGGCCAGCGCCGCTTCCAAGGCCTTCTGGCGGTCCGTGCCTGAAATATTCAAGGTGTTGTTTTCCAGTGCGTTGCCGATGACTTTGAGCTGCGCTGCCATGTCCCCTGTCTCCGTTCAAGCGTCAATCAAAAGCGGTCGAGCTCGCCTGTGGAAAAGCTTCGTATCCTATTTGTTCGGTGAGAACAATAGGGGAACACATTCACAGGACCCGTGGGCCCGTCACGGAGTGAATCCGTGACGTCGATCGGGCTCGCTTCGCGACCCGTCGGCCGGCTTTCATGCTCTCTTCGACGCAGCTGCGCTGCGCTCGGGCATTCAAGCTTAACTTCACTAAGTTCACGATGTCGGGCGTCATTTCGTGTGAAGTTAAAGGCTGCGGATGCGCGGGCCCGGCCGCGGCGGCGGCTTGTCGATGATCGCCTGGTGCTCGGCCCAGATGGCGTCGCGCCGGCGCTGCTCCGCCTCTTCGCGGCGCGCGCGCTCCTGGAGGCGGAGCCGATACTTGCGCCGTGAGACCGCCTGCTCGCGCCGCTCGGCGACCGAGCCGCCGCGCCCCGACAAGATGCCGATGGCGAGCTTGTCGTTGTGGCGGAATTCCATCCGCACCACCCGGCCCTTGCGGACGACCGGCACCCACGAGCCATGGAGCGCGCGCAGCATCGCCTCCCCGCGCACGCGCTCGACCCCGCGCGCGATCGCCTGGTCCCAGGCGGCGGCGAAGCTGTCGGCGCCCTCGGCCCCCAGCAGGTTATAGGCGGATCGCGCGCTCATCCCGACCGCGCGCGCCGAGCGGCGGACGCAGCCGCACTCCTCGAGCGCGGCGATGAAGGCGCGCTGCGCGAGCTCGGTCCAGCCGTTGCGGCGCTTGCGCTGGCGCGGGACGGGCGTGAAGTCGATCGGCTCGTCGTCGACGTCGACGAGACCGGTGACGGCGCAGTCGAAAGGCCACTCGGGCCAGGGCGGCGGCGGGGGAATTTGCTGGGTCATGGGCCTCCGAGGGAAAAGGAGGCGAAGCAGTTATCTCATTGATGTGCCTGTAGGACAGCAGAAGTTTGCGCGCTTCGCTCATGGGCTTACGTATCATTGCGGATGTCGGCTCGACCCGCTCCGCGCACACAATCTCAGCTCATCCAAGGCGAGAACTGCAATGGAGGACATCGTGGCTACGTTGCATGTGGACCGGCCGAGCGAAGTCCCGCAAGCCCATCAGCTGGGCGTCGGCCGCCTGGCCATTGCGGCAGCAATCACCGCGGCAGTAATATTCGTGCTTTGCTGGCTGGGAACATTCGTTCCGTTCGGAAGCCCGACGCACGCCTATATTGGCCTGTTCACGACGGCAGAGGTGAGCTCGGGCCGAGCATTGGCCGAAGGATCCTGCTGGTCGCTGCTGTTCGGACTGCTGGTCGGCGCGGTGTTCGCGCTGGTCTATAACGCGACCGCGTCATTCGGCCGCAGGTAAGGAGTAAAGCCATGACGATCAGGATTGCCGCCGGTCTCGTCGCGCTGTTGGCCAGTGCGGGCGCCTCGGCCCAGCCTGTGCCGGCTGGCCATCAGCAGCACCAAGCCGCGGCGAAGCACGAGCATGCGAAGAGCGGCTGCTGCTGCGACAAGCACATGCGCGAGATGATGAGCATGATGCATGAGATGATGAAGATGCATCCCGGGATGGACATGCATCAGGACATGAAGGCGCCAACGCCAGAAAAGGCGTCTCCGCCCAGCGACACGCATTCGCACTAGACGGGCAGCCAAAGTCGGCTCTTGACTCCGTACCACGGTACGGCTGCCATATGCGTTCCGGCATAGGCTAGGAAACGGCGATGTCGGACACTCATCAGCATCACGCGCACGCGAACAAGGCTTCACCCGACGCATCTGAGGCGCCCGAGTCCGCGGCGGGCACGATCTGGACCTGCCCGATGCACCCGCAGATCCGCTGGGACCATCCAGGCAACTGCCCAATCTGCGGCATGGCGCTCGAGCCCATCGAGCCGTCGCTCGACGAGGGTCCAAGTTCCGAGCTGATGGACATGAACCGGCGGTTCCGGGTGAGCGCCGTGCTGACAATCCCGCTGGTCGTGCTCTCGATGACGCCCGAGCTTTTTGGCTGGTCGCCGCTGCCGAAGCTCACCTCGGCGATGATCCAGTTCGGACTGGCCACGCCGGTGGTGCTGCGGGGCGGATGGCCTTTCTTCCAGCGCTTCTGGCAGTCCCTAAGGAACAACAGCCCAAACATGTTCACGCTGATCGGCCTCGGGGTCGGCGTTGCTTACGGATACAGCGTGGTGGCCGTCCTGTTCCCGCAGATCTTCCCGCCTTCGTTGCGGACCATGGACGGAATGGTGCCGGTCTATTTCGAGGCGGCGGCGGTAATCACCACCCTGGTGCTCCTCGGCCAGGTCCTCGAACTGCGCGCGCGCTCCTCGACCAACAAGGCCATCCGCGCATTGCTTGGGCTGGCGCCAAAGACCGCGAGGCGCGTGAACGCAGACCGCAGCGAAACCGACGTGCCGCTCGACCAGGTGCATGTCGGCGATCTGCTTCGAGTGCGGCCGGGGGAAAAGGTGCCCACCGATGGCGAGGTAATCGAGGGCCATAGCTCGGTCGACGAGTCGATGATCACCGGTGAGCCGGTGCCGGTCGAGAAGACGGCAGGCGACGTCGTCACGGGAGCGACCGTGAACGGGACAGGCAGCCTGCTGATGCGCGCGACGCGGGTCGGCAAGGACACGATGCTGTCGCAAATCGTGCACATGGTCGCCGAAGCGCAGCGCTCCCGCGCGCCGATCCAGAAGCTCGCCGACCAAGTCTCAGGCTGGTTCGTGCCGGCGGTGGTCCTGATCGCCATCGTGACGTTCGTCACCTGGTCGCTGATTGGGCCCGAACCGCGCTTCAGTCATGCGTTAGTCAACGCCATTGCGGTCCTGATCATCGCCTGTCCATGCGCACTGGGCCTGGCGACGCCGATGTCGATCATGGTCGGCACCGGACGAGGGGCGCAGGCCGGCGTGCTGGTCAAGAATGCCGAAGCGCTGGAACTGATGGAGAAGGTCGATACTTTGGTGTGCGACAAGACGGGCACGCTGACCCTCGGAAAGCCAAAGCTGGTCGACGTGAAGGCGGTTGACGGGTTCGGCGAAGAGGAGGTTCTCCGGCTCTCGGCCGCACTGGAGCGAGAAAGCGAGCACCCTCTAGCAGCCGCCGTATTCGAGGGCGCGAGCGAACGGGGGCTCGACGCGCCCGAAGCGACCGACTTCGCGTCAGTGACCGGAAAAGGAGCAACCGGGTCGGTAAGCGGGCGCAGGGTCGCCGTTGGAAATGCAGCGATGATGACGCTCGTGGCGGTCGATCCCACGTCCCTGGAAGCGGATGCGGACGCGCATCGGGCCGAAGGCAAAGGCACGATATTCGTCGCTATCGACGGTGAGCTCGCCGGGCTGCTGGTCGTTGCCGACCCGATCAAGGAAAACGCGAGAAGCGCAGTCGATCAGCTGCACCGCGATGGAATTCGGGTGGTGATGATGACCGGCGATAGTCGTCGCACCGCCGAAGCGGTCGCCCGGCGGCTCGGCATCGACGAGGTGATGGCCGAGGTCCTTCCCGAGGACAAGCAGTCGAAGGTGAGCGAGCTGAGGTCGCAAGGCCGGAAGGTCGCGATGGCGGGGGATGGCATCAATGATGCGCCGGCGCTTGCTGCTGCGGATGTCGGCATCGCGATGGGGACCGGAACCGACATCGCCATGGAAAGCGCGGCGGTGACGCTGGTGAAGGGAGACCTCAACGGTATCGTCCGCGCCCGGAAGCTGAGCCGCGCGGTGATGAGCAACATCCGGGAGAACCTGTTCTTCTCCTTCGCTTATAACGCGGCCGGCGTGCCGATTGCGGCCGGTGTCATTTACCCGGCGTTCGGAATCCTGCTGTCCCCGATCATGGCAGGAGCGGCGATGGCCCTGAGCTCGGTCAGCGTGATCGTCAATTCGTTGCGGCTAAGTCGTGTCGACCTCTCGATTTCGGCGCCAGTTTAATTAGCGCCGCTCGGCGACCGCGCCGCCGCGTCCCCGAACAAAAAAGGGCGGCCGTACTTTGGTGCGACCGCCCAGCTCGGTCTAGAGCTTAGGCATTAGAAGTTTCTGAGGCCCCCGTGCCGCCGTCCTCGCCCGCGTCGGGCCGGCTTTCGAACACTTCGTCGATGAGGCCGAAGGCCTTGGCCTCGTCGGTCTCGAGGAACTTGTCGCGGTCCATCGCCTTCTCGATCTCCTCGAGCTGCTGCCCGGTGTACTTGGCGTAGAGCTCGTTCAGGCGCTGGCGCATGCGCAGGATCTCGCGCGCCTGGATCTCGATGTCCGCGGCCATGCCCTGGGCGCCCCCCGACGGCTGGTGGATCATGATCCGGCTGTTGGCGAGCGCGACGCGCATCCCGGGCTCGCCCGCGGCCAGGAGGAAGCTGCCCATCGACGCCGCCTGCCCGATGCACACGGTGCCGACCTTTGGGCGGATGTACTGCATGGTGTCGTGGATCGCGAGGCCGGCCGTCACCACGCCGCCCGGCGAGTTGATGTACATCGAGATGTCCTTCTTCGGGTTCTCGGCCTCGAGGAACAGGAGCTGGGCCGTGATCAGGGAGGCCATATGGTCCTCGATCGCGCCGGTCACGAAGATGATCCGCTCGCGCAGCAGCCGCGAATAGATGTCGAAGCTGCGCTCGCCCCGGCTGGACTGCTCGATGACGATGGGGACGAGCTGCGAGATGATGTCGAGGTGATCGGTCACGGGAGATGGGTTTCCTGGGTAGTGATGGCGTTGCGCTCTACATCGGCGGGAACGGCCAAAGGTTCAAGCGGCTGGCGCCGCGCTATCCCCGGAAAAGAAAAGGGCGGCCCGGACATGCCGGACCGCCCTAGTTAGTCTCGCGTCAGCTTAGTTGCCGCGCTCGCCCTTTTCCGCCGGAGGCGGAGGTGGCGGCGGTGGCGGTGGCGGCGGCGGAGCCACCTCGACTGCGGCCGGCGGCGGCGGCGGCGGTGGCGGCGGCACATAGGCCGGGGTAACCGCTCGCGCCGCGCCCATCTTGTACGAGATACGTCCGTAATAGAACGGTCCCGGCACGTCGTAGGTCGTCGGATCGTAATTGTTGATCGAGCAGGTGAAGCAGCCCGGCGGATCCTGGTCGGTGAGGTTGTTGCCGCCGACCGTCAGGGTGATCCGGTGGTCCATGAACGGCAGTGTGTAGTTGGCCTGCGCGTCGATATAGGTGCGGCTCGGGAGGACGTTGGTCCGCTTGCCTGCGACGCCGCCCATGTCCGTCAGGCTGTGTTCCGTCACGCTGGCGATATAGCGGCCGGTGACGGAGGCGTTGAAGCCGCCATAAGTCCAGTCGAGCGTCGCGTTGCCCTTGAACTTCGGATAGGCCTGGTCGGGGGCGCCGCGCTCGGTGCCGCGACGGTCGATCACGAACTGGCCGAGCCCACCGTTGGTCTGCGTCACCACATATTTGAGCAGCCACGAGCCGTTCGCGGCCAGGCCGAAGCGGCCAATGCCGGTCAGCGGCGTCCGGTAGGTGACGTTGCCGTCGATCTGACGCGTATGGATGCTGGCAAGGTTTTGCAGCGTCGCGTCGATCTCGTTGACGAAGCCGCTGAGGGTACGCTTGACCAGGTCGCAATTGACCCTGGCGAGGGCGCAATTCTGGAGCGTCAGGCCCGGATCGAGCGCGGCGATCGCGTTCTTGACCTTGATGTCGTGATAGTCGCCCTCGACGCTGAACCCATGACCGCCAAAGGTGGTCGAGTAAACCGCGCCGAGGTTGAGGCTCTTCGAGGTTTCCGGCTTGAGGTTCCGGTTCCCCTGCGTGATCACCGGCAGCTGGCCCGGATCCTCGGCATAGCTACCGCTGGCCGGAACGCCGTTGAAGATGCAGTTCGCGCGCGCCGTGGCGCTGGTCTGCCACGGGTTGCCGGCCTGGTTCGAGCAGGGGTCCGCGATCGGAAGGTCGTAGCGCGACCGGGCGCCGAACAACTCGCCGATGGTCGGAGCCCGGAAGCCCGTCGAGTAAGCCCCGCGAAGGAGCAGGTCGTGGACCGGCTTCCACAGGCCGTTGATGGTGTAGGTCGTGCTGCCGCCGCTCGTCGAGTAATGCGAGTAACGCACCGCGCCATTGGCCTCGAGCGAATAAGCGAAGGGCGTATCCTTGAGGATCGGTACCCGGACTTCGCCGTAGACCTCGTTGACGTTGTAGTGGCCGCGGGCCGGATGCGCGGGAATGTCAGCTCCCAGGCCGGCATCGATGATCGGGTCCGGCGTGAAGCTCGCACTCTGGTACCGATGCTCGTAGCCCACCGCGACCGCCAATGGGCCTGCCGGTAGCTGAGCAAGGTCGCCAGTGAGGTTGACGCTGTTGTCGAAGAGATGCTGGTCGCTCTTGTCGTGCTCGGTGAAGGCGATCCAGTCCAGCATCGGCTGCGTGATCGACCCGGCGCCGCCGAACAGGTTCAGTGGGACGCACGGCGCGGTGCAGCCGGAAACCGGACCCAAGGCCTGCGCGACGCGGTCGGCGCGGACGTTTCCGGTGAAGCTCTGCCGGGCCTGGTTGATTCCAAGCGTACTATTGAAATCCCAGTACCATTGCTGGGCACCGACGTGGAACGAGCCGTCGAGCGTGCCAGTCACCGAATAGGTGTCGACATGCTGGAGGAAGTCGCGCTGTCCGGCCTCGATCAGGCGGCGGCCGACGAACGAATAGTTCTGCTGCCGGCCGTTCAGCGTGCCGTTCGGGTTGAGCCCTGACTCGAGCGTGACGCCGAAGGGGTTGTACGGGTTGGTGACATCGATCGACAAGGTATCGAAGCGGCTGCCCGCGCCGTTGCCGGCATCGGGGCCGAGGAACAGCGGCTCGTACGCGCCCTTGTTCTCGGAATCGCGGTGATTGTAGAGCCCTCTGATGCGCAGGTTCACCGCGTCGGTCAGCTCGCTCTTGACGCTGACCCAGCCGCCCCAACGCTTCGAAGGCGTCAGGATGTACTGGAACGTCGCGAAGTTGAACCGGTCCGTAACTACGAACGGCCGAAGCTCGGCGAGCGTCGGGGTGCTGTCCGGCGGATTGGAGATGGTGAAATTTCCAAATGCGGGACCCCCGGCGATGGGACCAGCATTTGTCCGCGTGTCAAAGCGCCCGTTGGCGGGCGCGCTGGAGCAGCCGCCGCCGCCGTTCGAGCACGCCGTCTGGAACGGATTAGGGAATTGCGAGATCGAACGGTCGCGCGAGTAGATCGGCTCCTGCTTCGCATAGCTGCCGCCGAAGACGATGCTCGTCCGATTGGCCTGGATGCCATAGCTCGCCTGATAGTCCTGGGTCTTGCCGTCGCCCGGACGATATTGGCCATATTGCGCCGAGGCGCGCAGTCCACGCTGCTGCTGGACAGTGATGACGTTGACCACACCGGCGATCGCGTCCGACCCATAGAGCGGCGAGGCGCCGGCCTGGAGGACTTCCACGCGGTCGATCATGTTCACCGGGATGGTGTTGAGGTCGACCGACCCCGGAATGCCGCTGGCGCTGGTGCCGTTCACGAAGCGCAGGCCGTCGACCAGCACCAGGGTGCGGTTGGAGCCGAGATAACGCAGGTCGATGGTCGCCGAACCGGCGCCGACGCCGCCACCGTCGGGCGGGTTGCCCAGGTTGCCGCTGGCGTTGACCTTGGTGTTGAGACCGCCGGCCGCGCTCGGAATCCGCTGAAGTACGTCACCAACCGCCGACAGGCCGGTCTTGTCGATGGCCGCCTTGTCGACGAACACCACCGGTGCGTTCTGGTTGAGCGGGTCGCGACGGATGCGCGATCCCGTGACGACGATTTCCTGGCTGCTGACCGTGGTGACAGGCACCGTCTGCGAGGGCACGACCCCTTGCGCGGCTGCTGCCGCGGCTGCGGCCGAAGCGGCGGCAGGCACCGCGATTGCGGTCAGCGCAACCCCTGCGCGCAGGAGCGTCTCAAACCGTTTCATGCATTCCCCCTTTTTTCGCGTCTTGACCCTGGGCTCGAAACCCTAGTCCGCATTGGGGGAATCCTAACCGAGATGAGGAATCGGCGGAAGCGCGGTGTCGCAGAACCGACACAATTCTCTACTGCTGATGCAAAACAGCTACAGTTGCGGTGCTTCAAGCGCCAAATAGTGGAGCCGCCGAACCTCCCGCCTGCCGCGCGTCACCGTGTCGAGGATCAGCCCGGTGAAGAAACACAGCACCGCGACGATCACCATTCCGGTGACCAGGATCGCTGTCGGGAAGCGCGGCACCAGGCCCGTGTGCAGGTAAGTAATCACCAAGGGCACCGCGAGCAGCAACGCGGCGGCCAGCAACAGCGCCCCGATGCCGCCATAGAAGAGCACCGGCCGCTCGATGCGGTAGAGCGTGACGATCGTCTTGAGGATCCGCCAGCCGTCGGAATAGGTCGAGAGCTTCGACTGCGATCCCTCGGGCCTCGCGGCGTATGCGGTTTCGATCTCCCCGACGGGCATCCGGAGCTCGAGCGCGTGGACGCTTATCTCGGTCTCGATCTCGAAGCCCGACGAGAGGACAGGGAAGCTCTTCACGAAGCGGCTAGAAAACACGCGGTAGCCGGAAAAGATGTCGCTGAAGCTGCGGCCGAACAGACCCGAAAGCAGGCCGGTGAACGCACGGTTCCCCAATGCGTGGCCGCGACGATAGGCGTCCTTCTCCTCGTGCCGCCGGGTGCCGACGACCATGTCGAGCTGCTCGGCGAGCAGCAGGTCGACCATCTCCGGCGCCGCCTTGGGGTCGTAGGTGAGGTCGCCGTCTGCCATCACGTAAACGTCGGCGTCGACGTCCGCGAACATGCGGCGGACGACATGCCCCTTGCCCTGCTGGCGCTCGCTTCGAACGATTGCGCCGGCCTTGGCCGCGACTTCGCGAGTCCGATCGCGGCTGTTGTTGTCATAGACGTAGATGGTCGCCTGCGGGAGTGCGGCCTTGAAGCCCGCGACGGTCGCCGCAATCGCTGCTTCCTCATTGTAGCAAGGAAGGAGCACCGCAATCCTGGCTTGTTTCTGGCTCGGCACTAATCCCCCGTCCTTCGCCCTGCGATGTAAAGAGAAAGACGGCCCCTCGACAAGCTCCGCGAACTAGTCGAGCTGCGTCGTCGTCACCTGAAACAGCCGGAAATCGGCCGACGGCTGCCTCAGTCGCCAAGCCTGGCCGGGCGGGACGACGAATGCGTCGGCCGGCGCGAGATCGTGGAGGCCGCGGTAATCGAGCGTAGCCGAGCCGTCGAGCACGAAGCCGAACACCAGCTCTCCCCGGTGACCGCCGAACGTCAGGGCTTCGCCGCGCAACGGCCGGATTGTCCTCGCCTCCGCCAACCCGCTCGTCGCGATCATCATCTCCGTCTCCTGCGCTTCGCCGCCATTGGCCGGTGTCCAGGGGGTGTCCGCGGCGACATGACGAAGGAAGCGCTGGGCTCCATAGATGCGGTCCGGGTTGCGGCCGTTCGGAAGCTCGAGCTCGTGGTCGGCGAAAGTCTCGTGGAGCGCAGGCGCGCTGATCTCCACCACCTCCAGCCCCGGCGAGCTTTCGAGCACGCGGTGACGGATCAGCGGCGGCTGCAGCACCAGGTCGCCGGGCTTCATAACGAACGGCTCGCCCTGGTCTGCATAGACGACGCGGACCCAGCCGCGCCGGACGTAGATGATCTGCAGCGCAATGCGGTGAAAATGGACCCAGTCGGCGACCGGACCGCCTTCGGGAATTGTGATGAGCGACGCGATGTAGCGCCCGCCGAGGCGACCCGGGATGAGGTCCCGGTAGAGCATTCCGGCGCGGCCCTCGCCGGCCGAAGCGTCGTCCCGCGCCAGAACGAATTCGGGCCGGAAAGCAGGCATGCCGGCGGAAAGCGGCGGGGCATCGGCGGTCGCCAGCAGGACCACATCGTCGCCGCGGCTCAGGACCGCGGCCGCGGGGTCGTCGGCCGGATAGACGACGTCGAGCCGATAGCCCTGGCGCTTGAGATCGTCGATCGCGAGGCCCAGGTCCTCGCAGACCAGGTGGCGCTCGCTCAAGCCTTCTTGGCCGGTTTCTTCGCGGGCACCTTTTCGGCCTTGGCAGCCTTCGCGGCCGGAGCCTTGGCGCCGGCTGCGTCCTTCAGCGGCTTGGCAGGCTTCGGCTTGGCCGACGCCTTCTCAACGGGGCCCTTGGCCGGCTCGTCCTTCACCAGCTCGTCCTTTGGAGCAGCCTTGGCCTTTGCCTTCGGGGCAGCTTTCTTGGCCTTGGGTGCCTCATGCGAATGGTCGTGGCCGCAGCCAGGCCCGTGGACATGCCCTTCCTCGGACTCGAGATCGGCCTCGAGCTGGGCGCGGGTTGCGGTGCGCTCGCTGATCTCCGCCTTACCGAACAGGAAGTCGACGACCTTGTCCTCGTAGAGTGGAGCGCGAAGCTGGGCGGCGGCCATCGGCTCCTGCTGGATATAGCGGATGAAGGTCTCGCGGTCCTTGGGCTGGTACTGCGAGGCGGCCTGCATGATCAGCCGGTTCATCTCCTGCTCGCTGATGTCGACGCCGTTGGCGCCGCCGATCTCGGACAGCAGGAGGCCGAGGCGCACGCGACGCTCGGCGATCTTGCGATAATCGTCGGCCTCGGCCTCGATCTCCTTGAGCGCGGCCTGTGGGTCGGCCTCGTGGCTCGCCTCATGCTTCAGCTGGGCGAGGATGTTCTGATACTCGGCCTCGACCATCGACGGCGGCACGCCGAAATCGTGCCGCGCGGCGAGCTGGTCGAGCAGCTGGCGTTTCATGTGCGTGCGCGTGAGGCCGTTGAGCTCCTGCGCCTGCTGGTCGCGGATCAGCCCCTTGAGCTTGTCGAGGCTGTCGAGGCCGAGCGACTTGGCGAAATCCTCGTCGACCCTGGTCTCACCGGCCGTCTTCACGCCCTTGACCGTGACGGCGAAGACCGCGTCCTTACCCTTGAGGTTCTCGGCCGGATAATCATCCGGGAAGGTCACCTTGACCTCGCGCTTGTCGCCCGCTTTGGCGCCGACGAGCTGGTCCTCGAAACCCGGGATCAACTGGCCAGAGCCGAGCTCGACCGACATGTCCTCGCCCGTCCCGCCGTCGAAGGCGACTCCCTCAACCGCGCCGGCGAAGTCGATGACGACCAGGTCGCCGTTCGCGGCGACGTGCTTCTTGGGGGCGTCTTCCCAGCGCTTGTTCTGGCTCGCGAGCTGCTTCAGCTGCTCGTCGATCGCGGCCTCGTCGGGCTCGACGGTCAGTCGCTCGAGCTTCAGTCCGTCGATCGAGGGTGCGGGGAGATCGGGCAGCGCCTCGAGGCTGACGCGCACCTCGGCGTCCTTGCCGGGCTCATAGCCCTGATCGAGCTCGACCTGCGGCTGGAGCGCCGGACGGATCCCCTTCTCGCTCAGCAGCTGCTGGACGCCGTCCTGGACCGCGCCCTGCAGCGCATCGCCGCGCAGGCTCTCGCCGTGCATCTTGCGGATGAGGTTCGGCGGAACCTTGCCGGGGCGGAAGCCGGGCATCCGGATCTGCGGCGCAATGCGCTTCACTTCGACATCCACGCGGGCTTCGATGTCCTCGGCGGGGATGGTCAGCATGAAGGCGCGCTTCAGGCCCTCGTTCTCAGTCTCGACGGTCTTGATGGTCACGTGTCACAGTCCCGATGCAAAATTTCTTTTCCGGCCGGCAGTCCTGGCGGATTGCCGATACCCGTGCTCGGCCATCCCCCGGATGGCCTGTGCGCGGTCATGGTGCGCGCGGAGGGACTTGAACCCCCACATCTTTCGATACTGGAACCTAAATCCAGCGCGTCTACCAGTTCCGCCACGCGCGCGGCCCAAGAAGCGGCGGCCTATAACAGGCCGAGCCGGTTCGGCAACCCGGAGCGGGCCGGCTCGTTGGGGCGGCAAGGAGAATCGCCGTGCAGCAACCGCCAGATCCGCCCCAGCCCCCGCAACCACCTCGGCCGCCGCAGCCGCCGCAGCCGCCGATGCCGCCGCAGCCGCCGATGCCGCCCCAGCCCCCGCCGGAGGAGCCGGGCGGAAACCCCAACATCGACGTGCCCTCGCCGCCGTCGCCGGGGAACACGCCTAATCCGGGACCGATCTCACCCGTCGGTTAGGCGCGCCGAAGCTCGGCCGACGCGACCAGAGCCTCATAATCGGGTAGCGTCGCGTCCCAATAATGTGAGCGCGCGGCGTCGAGCAGCACGAGGTACAGCTTGCCGTCGATCACGGCGCCGACCGCGCGGCCGCGCCGCCACAGCTCGTCATCGTCGAGATGCTCATAGTCGAGCTGGAACCCGTTGGCCCCAAGAAACGGCCGCGGCTGAAGCGACAGCGTCCTGAAGTCGACCGAACCGCCACGCACGCGATAGAGGCTCTCGATCATCGCGGCGACTTCCGGCGGGGTCATGTTCGAGCGGAAGACCGGCACCTGCTGGTTCGCGGTGCGCCGCTGCCGGATGAGCGACTTGCCGTCCTTGAGGCCGGTCACGAAGCTGATCCCGTCGAGTATCGGCCCGTTCAGAGTCCAGTCCTCGACCTGGCGGATATCCTCGAAGAAGATCGGGCGGTGCCGGTTCCACGGCCGGGGCGCCGAAACGACCATCGAACCGTCGCCGACCGTCACGCGCTTCACCGGAACCGCCGAATAAGCGCTGTACCCAACGCCTTCAGAGCCGACCGACGAGCAGGCTCCGAGCGCCAGCGCCGATGCCGCGAGACCCAGTTTGGAAATCCTGTTCACTTGCCCTCTCCTCACCCGGCCATCTGCCGCACCCAGGCGGCATCCGGCGCATCGGGCTTCATGGTCAGATATCGCGCAAAGGCGGCCTTCGCTTCCGTCGCTCGGCCCTGCTTCATCAGCGCGATGCCGTGCCAGCGCCAGGCGTCGGCGGGCGCGTCCGGATAGGCCACGGCCGCGGCGTAACTTTGGGCGGCGCGAGGTTCGTCGCCCGGCCGGTTGCGCAGCCGCCAGACCTCGCCCTCGTAAAAGCGCAAGAGGCCATCCCAGCCGTCCTGCGCCAAGGTCTGGATCAGATACTCGCTGGCGCCGGGGTCGTTGAGCTTGACCTGGTCGTCGAGCAAGGTCGGGCGGATCGAGTTGATCATGTCGAGATAGTGCCCGCGCTTGTTATCGTAGGGCTTGCCCGGGACCGTGATCTCGGCGGCATCGGCACGAAGATCGACCATCCGCGAGCCTTCAGACGGGTGGGTGTCGAACAGGCCGCCCTTGTGGCGGTGCTTGCCGCGATAGCGCGCGCTCGCATTCTCCTCGCCGATCAGCTGCTCCCAGATGTTCGCCATCTCGATCGGCGGATATCCGGTCTCGGCGATCAGCTTCGCGCCCATCGCGTCGGCCTCGGCCTCCATCGCCCGGCTGTACTGGAACAGCGAGAGGATCGTGCCGAGCTGCGCCAGTTGAACATAGTCGCCGAGATAGACGCCGGCGCCCGCGCCGCCGATGCCGGCGAGCATCGCACCGATCGAGAAGAGGTCGCTCTTGCGCTTCTGGTCGCGCCACGAGCGGATCATGTGGCGGCGAAGGAAGTGGCCGCTCTCGTGCGCGATCACTCCCGCGAGCTGAGCCTCGTTGCGCATTCGCAGCAGCAGCCCCGAGAAGACGACCGCGAAGCCGCTCGGAAACATCATCGCGTTGAACTCGGGAATGCGCGCCAGATAGATGCGGAAGTCCTTCGCGGCAGGGCCGCCGACCGTGCCAATGAGGTCGCGCAGGTAGCCGGTGAGCTTCGGATCCTGGATCAGCAGGTTCGAACCGGCGATTTCCTCCTCGGCCCGCTCCATCAGCTGCCACAGGCCGATCTCGTCGCGCTCGGTCGGGCGGTAGCCCGGGCCGACGAGAGGGACCATGTCCTGCGGACGGACGCGCGCGCTCGCCACGCCGGTATGGAGCGCGGCCGCGGCAGCGCCGCCGCCGACGAGCAGCGAGCGACGGCTGATCTCAAGGCAACGAGCGCACATCAGCGTTCCTTCGAAGCCTGCTGCACCGCGCGGCCCGGCTTCATCCGGCCGAGCAGGCGGTCGACCATTTGTGCGGCGCCCGCGGGCGTGCGGAGGTCACCGAACTTGATACCAGGAACCTGGCTTCCCGCGGCCACGACGTTGAACCAGACGACCTCGCCGGTCTTGAGGTCGACGAGTGAGGCATAGTCGAGCTGCTGCTGGCCGCCGACATTGGGCGCGCAGAAGCCGATGAAGCAGCCGGCGAGGCCGAGGATGCCGAGCGCGATCCGGCCGCCGGACGCGACCTGGTCCTCAGCATGGAGGAACAGCGCGTAATCATAACCGGTCTTCTGGCCGAGCCGCACGGCATCGGCGCCGAGCGTCCAGTCGAGCCCGCGACCGCGCTTGGTGGGCAGGCCGTCGCCAAGATATTTGTGGAGCACGATCGACTGGTCGACCGCGAAGTTCAGCCGCTCGACGTCGGCAAGCTCCTGCTCGCTGACACCAGAAAGCTGGTTGCGATGCTCGATGACGGTGACGTTGCCGCCGCGCGAAGCCTGCTGGGCGCGGAGCGCCTGGACGATGCTCGCCCTCGCCTGCTCGGTCCAGTCAGCGCGCGGCTGGACCATGCCGCCAGTCGCGATCGACCCGACCGTAACGTCCGGGCGAAGCACCAGCAGCTTGTAGTCGCCGCTGGGCGGCGTGAACTGCACGTCGGCATATTGCCGCGTCTGCACGCAGGCGCTTAGCGCGGCGCATGCGGCTAGCGCCGCGGCGAGACCCCTCTTACGCATCCTGACCCTCTCTCCGAAGGGCGTGCGCGCCCTTCCCCACCATCCTCCTGGCAAATCATGCCTGAATGATTGATGAAAGAAAAGCCTTTCTTTTTAATTGCTTAGCGTTGGCAGGAAACTCCCGCCGGTTCCGCCAGGCAGTGCCCATCGATCGAGCCGGGTACGACGGTCAGGCCGATCATCGAGGCGATCGTCGGCATGATGTCGGTTGTCTCCACCGGTCGCTCCACGGTGGCCGCGGTTACGCCCGGCCGCCAGAACAGGATTGGCACCCGCCGGTCGTAGTCATAGGGAGAGCCGTGGGTCGCGGCCGTGCGCGTCGTGTCGGAAATCGGCGTGATGTCCTTCTTCAGGAAGACGATCATGTCGCCCGACCGGCCCGCGTAGAAGCTGGCTCGGGCGCGCTGCAGCAAGCTCCAGGCGACGGGGTTGCCCGCCGGAACGGGCGTCTTCGCGAGCTGGGCCGAGGTAAAGACCGCTTCGACCTCGGGGCTGGCTCGGTAAGCGGCAACTGCGGCCTTGAGCAGCCGAGCCCGGTCGGACGGCTTGAGACGCGTATCGACGTAAATGTCGCCTTGCGGAGAACCTCCCAGCAGGCCCGGGCCGCTGAGCCCGAGCTTCGCGGCCAGCGCCTTGCCCATCGCGGCAGGGAAAAGGTCCGGGCTGACTCGCCGGGCGCCGGGAACGCCGGCAGTCCGCTCGCGCTCCGGCACATCCTTGCCGCCATGGTCGGCGGTCAGAGCCACGGCATAGGCTATTCCGCGGCTGTCGAGCGTCGCCAGGAAGTCACCCAGCTCTCGGTCGAGCTCGGTCAGCTGTAGGCACATCTCCTCGCCTTCGGTGCCATAGGCGTGGCCGACATAGTCGGTCGCCGACAGGCTGATCGCGAGCAGGTCAGGCGCATCGCCGCGGCCAAGCTTGAGCTCATCGACCAGGGCGGCAGCGAGCGCGAGCGTGTCGCCGTCGAACTCGGGCGAGGCGCGGAATCCGGCCTGGTCGCCTGCGGCACGCGCAAGGCGGCCGGCGCCGACGGACTTGCCGCCACCCTCGAGCGGGATCGCGCGCGCCTTCGATTGGCAAAACGGCGTGGGCTCGAGCTCCTCGCGCGGTGCAGCAAGCGCGGCCGCGACGGCTGCATTCACCTTGGGCACCACCGTCGGCACCGGCACGGCGGCGAGGTCCGTGTCATATCTGGTGCCGGTCCAGTACCAGCGCTGGTCGGGGCGCTGGCCGCCCATCATGATCGCGGCGCGGTCCTTGCCCGAGACGGCGACGGTGCGGCTAGCCGGCCAGCGCCCTTTCATCAGCTCGCCCAGCGTGGGCACCAGCAGGTGCTTGGGCGATACCTTATAGGCGATAGAGCTGCTGCCGGGCACGCTCTCGTCCTCGGCGCAATAGACGCTGACGTCGGACCGGCCGACCTTCTGGTCGATCCAGAAGTTCGAGATGATCCCGGTGCGCGCCGGATGGCCGCCGGTCAGGATCGTCGAATGTCCCGGGCAGGTCTCGGTCGCGGCGTGGCTCTGGTAGCCGTTGCGGTACACGGTCCCACTGCTCAGGCGCGCCAGGCCGCCGCTCCAGTGCGGGCGATACTCGTCGAATAGGTCGGCCGAAAACTGGTCGACGGAGATGACGACGAGGAGCTTCGGGGGACCCTGGACGGCCGGGGCAGCAGGTGCCTCAGCCTCGGAACGGCACGCACACAAGGCCATCGCGGCCGCGAGGAGGATTTTACGCATCGGCAATGCCTATGCGCGCGGAATGTGTCAGTCCAGTTTCGCCCGAAGCCGCTCGTTGACCAGTTGCGGATTGGCCTTGCCGGCCATCGCCTTCATCACCTGGCCGACGAAGAAACCGAACAGCTGCTGCTTGCCCGCCTTGTACTCGCCGACCTTGTCGGCGTTGGCCGCGAGGACCTTCTCGATCTCGGCATCGATCGCGCCCGTGTCGCTGGTCTGCTTGAGGCCGCGCTCCTCGACGATCTTCGACGCAGGATCGCCCGTTTCGAGCATGATCTCGAACACCTGCTTGGCGATGGTGCCCGAGATGGTGCCGTCGGCGACGAGCTTGAGAAGCTCCGCCGCATGGGCCGGCGAGACAGGGCTTTCGGCCATCGATTCGCCGCGCCGGTTCAGGGCGCCGAACAGTTCCGCGACGGTCCAGTTGGCCGCCTGCTTCGGGTCGACGTCGGTCGCGAGAAGCGCGTCGAACCAGCCGGCCGTCTCGACTTCGGCGGTCAGCACCGACGCGTTGTACGGCGAGATCCCCATGAGCTCGTAGCGCTTGCGCTTGGCGTCGGGCAGTTCGGGGATCGACTTGCGGCAATCCTCGAGGAAGGACTCGTCGAGCTCGAGCGGGAGCAGGTCGGGGTCGGGGAAGTAGCGATAGTCGTGCGCGTCCTCCTTGGACCGCAGCGAGCGAGTCACGCCCTTGTCCGGGTCGAACAGCCGGGTCTCCTGGGCGACCGTGCCGCCGCCCTCGATCAGCTCAACCTGGCGCTTCGCCTCATGCTCGACGACCTGCATGACGAAGCGGACGCTGTTGACGTTCTTGGTCTCGGTCCGGGTGCCGAATTCCTCGCCGGGCTTGCGCACGCTGACGTTGACGTCGGCGCGCATCGAGCCTTCCTCCATGTTGCCGTCGCATGAGCCGACGTAGCGGAGGATCGAGCGCAGCTTGCGGAGGTAAGCGCCGGCCTCGGCGGGCGAGCGCATGTCGGGCCGCGAGACGATCTCCATCAGCGCGACGCCCGAGCGGTTGAGGTCGACGTAGCTCATCGTCGGGTGCTGGTCGTGCATCAGCTTGCCCGCGTCCTGCTCGACATGGATGCGCTCGATCCCAATCCGCTTGGCGCTGCTCTCGTCCTTGTCGTCGAGCAGCACCTCGATCTCGCCCTCGCCGACCAGCGGGTGGTAGAGCTGGCTGATCTGATAGCCCTGCGGCAAATCGGCGTAGAAATAGTTCTTGCGGTCGAAGCGCGACCATTTGTTGATCTTCGCTTCGAGCGCCATACCGGTGCGCACCGCCTGGCGGATGCATTCGCGGTTCGGGACGGGAAGCATGCCGGGCATGGCCGCGTCGACCAGGCTCACCTGCGTATTCGGCTCGGCCCCGAACGCGGTGGCCGCGCCCGAGAAGAGCTTGGCCCTGGAGACGACCTGCGCGTGGACCTCGAGGCCGACCACGACCTCCCACTCGCCGGTTTCGCCCTTCACCCGATATGCCGCTTCGACCGTCATCAAATTCGTCCCTGAGCCTCGAGATCGCGCACGATGCCGACCATCGCGCGCGCCCATGCCGTCCAGTTGAGGCGCGCCTCATAGGTGTCGCGCGTCGACC
>Ga0207711_10001904_pt1 | contig 18980 bp, 16 predicted proteins | sample KBSS34metaG_FD_184401 | JGI IMG/M metagenome (GOLD analysis project Ga0207711, IMG submission 184401) | Switchgrass rhizosphere microbial communities from Kellogg Biological Station, Michigan, USA - KBS S3-4 metaG (SPAdes) (version 2) | ecosystem: Host-associated > Plants > Roots > Rhizosphere...
GACGCGCCAACTGCAGCAATTGTTGACTGCTCGGCTCGACAGCTACCGGTTGCTCATCATCGCCACAATGTTTACCGACGTAACGGCCAACGGTTTCGACCAGCAGTTGTGGCTTAAATGGTTTGACTAGGTAATCGACCGCGCCGGCGCGCATCGCTTCCACCGACCGCGCAATGCTGCCGTAAGCGGTAACCAGCAATACCGGCAATTGCGGATACTGACGGCGCAACGCTTTCAGCAGCTCGTGCCCGTCCATGCCACCCATGTTGACGTCGGATACCACCATGTCGACATATTCACGCGGCAATAATGCCAACGCTTCTTCGCCGCTATCAGCCTCCAGCACAATCGCGCCGGCAAGTTCGAGCGTATCAACCAGCGCTTCACGCAGACTGGCATCATCCTCAACGACCAGCACGCGGCTGTTCGCTAGCGGGGCAACGGGTGCGCACGAGTTGGATAGGGTCATAACGACGATTTCTCCCAGAGCGGCAGCCGCATTTCGGCATGCGCGCCACAGCCCGGTTGTGAAGTAATGGAAAACTGCCCGTGATGTGCTTCGGCCACTGCCCGCACTACCGCGAGACCGAGGCCCGTACCCTGCGCTTTGGTGGTGAAGAATGGCTCGGCAATTTTTTGTGCGACCGCGGCATCGAAGCCAGGGCCGTTGTCGCTCACCGCGATCGATACCCAGCCCTCCACCAGCGCACAACGAATCTGCAATTGCGCACCGCGTCCCGCTGCCTGCACGGCGTTATTAACGAGATTGGTCAAGGCGCCGATCACACTGTCTTTATTGCAGTGCACCAGCGCGTCGGCGCAGCTGTTGTCGAACACCACCGTGGCGCGCGCCGATGCCATCGGCGCTTCGATCGCCTGTTGCAGCGCGTCGATCAGTTCATCGCAATTGATCGTATCGGTGAGCTTCACGTCGCCGCGCACGAAAATCAGCATGTCTTTCACTTGTTGTTCGAGATGCACCAGACGATCGAGCAGCTTTTGCGCAAATTTGCGCGCCTGCGTCGGCGCTAATCCACCCGTACACAGATGACCCGCATACAACATCGCCGCCGACAATGGCGTCCGAATCTGATGCGCGAGCGATGACATCATCCGCCCCATCTCCGACAAACGTTCGTGCCGCGCCAGCCGTTGCTGCAGGGCCCGCGTTTCGGTCAGATCCGTCAGCAGCAACAATTGCCCCGGCTCACCATCGAGCGAACGTGTCGCCAGACTGATACGGCGCCCATCTTTCAATGAAATTTCATGGCCATCGTCACCGCGCGGAGCGAAACAACGCTGAATGATGTCGCGCCATAGTTCGCCTGTTAGTGGCGAGCCGAGTAATTCGCACGCAGCGGGATTGGCTTCGGCGATGCGGCCGAATTGATCGAGCACCATCACGCCGGCGGGCAATAACGTCAGCAGACTTTGCAAGCGCGCCGCAAAGCGCTCCTTCTGTTTAAGCTCGCGCAGGCGCTGTTCGGCGACCTGGTGCAATTCACTGTCGAGCTGCCCGACCCGCTCTTCCATCGCGCGGTAGGTATCGGCCAATTGGCTGGAGAGTTCATTGAATAATTCGAACGCGGAGGCGAGCTGCGCCACAGGCTGCTCGGTGGGAAATCGTTCCAGGGCTGACAATGCCATGTCGTGCTCCGCTCATCGCTCGGTAAGTGCGCGCCGCAATCGACGAAAAACCGTCGCGACACGCTGCCGAGAGCTGAGACTGCAAGCCCTGTGCCGATGTTATTTATGCATGGATTTCAGTAAGTTATGAAGAGCAGTGAAGCGCGCCGCCGAGGCTTTGACAGCAGATCAATCCGCCGTCATGCCCGGCCGCAACATGCCGTACTTGCGCATTTTCTCGACAAGTGTCGTGCGTCGAGTTTTTAGCTTCTCCGCCGCGCGCGCGACGACGCCGCCGGAGTCATCGAGCGCCTGCTGAATCAAGCCGCGTTCGAGGTTGGTGAGGTATTCCTTCAGATCGATGCCATGTACCGGCAGCAGCGCCATGCTGTCGAGGCTCGCCAGTGCCGGCCGACCGTTATGCTCGGTATCGGGCAACTGTAAATCCTCGTCGCTTTCCTCGACATGGCGGAATTTCTTCGGTAAATCCTGCACGCCGACCACGCCGTATGGATGCAAGATCGCCATGCGCTCAACCAGATTCGCCAGCTCGCGCACATTGCCCGCCCACTCATGCCGACACAACGACATGATCGACGCCGAGTTGAAACGAATCGAACCGCGCTTCTCGGTTTCAAGCCGCGTAATTAATTCATTCATCAACAATGGCAGGTCTTCGACGCGCTCGCGCAGCGCCGGCATTTCGATTGGAAATACGTTGAGGCGGTAATACAAATCTTCGCGGAAACGCCCTTCTACAATCATCGCTTCGAGATCTTTGTGCGTCGCCGCGATGATCCGCACGTCGGTCTGAATAGTCTTGTTACTACCGACGCGCTCGAAACTGCGCTCCTGCAACACACGCAGAATTTTTACCTGCATATCGAGCGGCATATCGCCGATTTCATCGAGAAACAGCGTGCCGCCCTGAGCCATTTCAAAGCGACCCGCGCGGGTAGTAATCGCGCCGGTAAACGCACCTTTTTCATGGCCGAATAATTCGCTTTCGAGCAGCTCGCGTGGAATCGCGCCGCAGTTCACCGGCACAAAGGGTTTATGGCGGCGATGCGAGTTGTAATGAAGATTACGCGCGACCACTTCCTTGCCGGTGCCCGACTCGCCGGTAATCAATACCGTCACTTCCTTATCGGCCACTTGCGCCATCATTTCGCGGACTTTCTGTACCTGCCGACTGGTGCCGACCAGGCTGCGAAACAATTGCAGATCGCGCTGCTGCGAACGGCTCGCGTGACCGCCAAACTGCTCGCGGTAAACCTGGGCGCGGTGCAGCGTATCGAGGAGTTTGTTGTAACTGGGCGGAAAATCGAGATGGGCGATGACCTTGCGGCTCAACTCGGCATCATTGGCGTCATCGGCCTTGTCTTCGCCAAAAATAATTACCGGCGCGGTGGCATCCCAATCGTGGATATCGCGCAGAATCCTGCTCAGCGAACGTTGCGCGCAGGTGCCAATCAACACCACACCGACCGCACGGCTGCCTTGGCGGCTGCTGGCATCCTGCAACAACGCGGCCCATTCCTCGCAGGTAAACGCACGCGGGTTTTCGCCGAGAAATTCGAGAATGACGCAGAAATCGTGACGGCGCTGACTATTGTCGTCGATCAGGACGACTTGTTTTTCTTCCCACATGTACACGCCCTAAGCAGAGGAAGCCCCGGCGGAGTTTTGACCACAACCCCTAGACCAACAACCCCTAAAGGGTAGTCAGTATTTTTGACGGGTCAAATTTATGACGTGAAATACTTTTGCGATGCGACGAACGGCGTCAAGTTGCTGACCTTGCTGCAGAATTTCCTTTCAGATAATGCTGTAACCACTGCTCGATTTCAGGCGCCGCCAGCGGTTTGCAGAACAGATAACCCTGCACCTCATCACAACTCAAATCGGTGATGACCTGTAGTTCGCTTTCGGTTTCGACGCCTTCGGCGATCACCTTTAAATTGAGACGATGCGACAGGCTGGTCACTGCGGTAACGATCGCCGCCTGCTCCGATTCATAGGAAATGTCATTGACGAAGCAACGGTCGATTTTCAGTGTGTCGATAGGAAAGCGCGTCAGATAACTCAGCGATGAATAGCCAGTACCGAAATCGTCCAGCGCGATCGAAATGCCGTGACTGCGCAACTGCGTAATGATGTCCGCCGCGCGCGGGTCAGACATCAATACGCCTTCCGTAATTTCCAATTCGAGATGTTCCGGCGGCAATCCGGCCTGCGTCAGCGCCGTCAACACCATCGCGGCGATATTCGATTCGCGGAACTGCCGCGCGGAGATATTCACGGCGATGCGGCCCTGCACCAGCTTACGCTCTAGCCACAAACGGAACTGGTAGCACGCCGTCTGCAATACCCAGCGGCCAATGTCGACGATCTGACCGGTTTCTTCGGCCACCTGAATAAATTCGGCTGGCGAAATATTGCCGCGCGTGGGATGACGCCAGCGAATCAGCGCCTCGAATCCCGATATCGCGCCCGTGCGCAATACGATTTTGGGTTGATAGACCACCATGAATTCGCCGCTGCGCAGTGCCTTGCGCAGATCGCTTTGAATCGACATCTGCGTCGATACTTGCGCCACCAGATCGCGGTGGTATTCGCGAATATCGCTGCGCGCTTCCGCCTTGGCTTCGCGCAATGCCATGTCGGCCTGCTGCAATAAAATTTCCGCGGCGACGTTAGCCGAATCGGAGCAACTGAAACCAATGCTCGCGGTGACAAAAACTTCCTGCCCGCGATAGAGAAATTGTTGATGGAATAATTGGCGCGCGGACTGCGCCAATGTCTGCGCACGGCGGCGAACATTGTCGCCGGATAACAAAATCGTAAAGGTATCCGCGCCCAAACGAGCGACCAATCCACCCTGCCATGTGCCGCTGAGTTCCATCGTTAGCGATAGGCGCTCCAGCAACTGCTGCGACGACGGCACCTCGACCAAGCGACTGAGCCGAGTGGCCACTTGACGCAATACGGCGTCACCGGCGCTGTGCCCCATCGCGTTATTAACACGACTAAATAAGTCCAGATCGATACAGACCACGGCGACGCTTTGATTCGCCAAATGCGCGCGCGGTATTTCCTGATCCAAAATCAATTCCAGCAGCGAGCGATTGGGCAAGCCGGTGAGCCGATCGAAATACGCGAGCCGCAACACTTCGCGCTCGGTCTCCTTACGCGCGGTGATATCCATACTGATGCCGAGTAAATGGCGACTGGCGTCTTCGTCCGGCACCACGGCAAGATGCATTTCCATTACGCGCTCACTGCCATCCTGATAACACACGCGATGCTCGACGCGATCGCTGTCATTGCTGCGAATCGCGGCAAATATCGCTTGTTCAACCAGCGGTCGATCATCGGCATGACATACATCGAGAATGCATTGAAAACTATTGCCGCAACACTGTGCATCGATCCGATAGAGCTGGCAAATCTCTTCGGAAAAGGACACGCGGCTGCGATCGATATTGAATTCCCAATGGCCCAGCTTGGCGATGCGTTGCGCGCTCGCCAGCGATTTGCGGCTCAGCCGCAATTCCTCCAGCATTGAACTCGTGCGCAGCAAATAGCGCACCCGATGCACGAGCAAAGCATGGTTGATGGGCTTGGTGATGAAATCGGTAGCACCCGCTTCGTACGCGCGATCGATCGACGCGACGTCGTCAAGTCCGGTGAGCATAACAATGGGAGTGAAACGTAGGCGCGGATGCTGGCGCAGCTCGCGGCAAACATCGAAGCCGACAATATCGGGCAACAACGCATCAAGCAGGATAATATCGGGCTCATCGCTGAGCGCGTGATCGAGTGCGGCCCGACCACAGTCGACCCCGATCACACTGAGATCAGCAACATTAAGAATCCGCGTAATCAACGCCCGCTCGACCGGATTGTCCTCGACAACCAGCACTACCGGCGCTGCATCGACGGACCCTGAACCATCGACCGGTGACGTCATTCACTTGCTGCCATTCATTGGAAATCGGCCTGCGGGCAGCACGAATCCCTTGATATTGTTTTAACCGACGTCAGTAAAAGATTTTCGGGAATTACTCACAACGCCTAGCAGTGAAAGCTCAACGCTGCGCGGAAGCTTGCTCGATTCCGTCCCAGCCTTCCTTTACTGTCCGCATTAACTCGGCGACTTCATCCAACAACGCGCTGCTGTTTTTGAGATTGGCTTCGAGCAGTCGACGTTGCATGTAATCGTACAGTGAATCCAATTGTTGCGGGAGCGCTGATTTGACTTCTTTGTTCAGGCTTGCCTGCAAGCCCGAGACAACATTCATCGCCTTGCTGATTGCCTCTCCTTTCGCAGCCTGATCGCTGCGCGCCATAGCACCTTTGGCCTCGGCAATACGTTGCAGACAGCCTTGCATCAGCATTTGAATCAGCTTATGCGGCGACGCACCTTCGGCTGCGGCGGCGGTGTTGACCTGCTGATATTGGGATAAAGCGCGCTGACCGACCATGCTGAGTGTCCTCCCCGCGAACGCGGTGTTGAGCGGAAGTATAGTTAGATAAGCTTTATTGAAGGCGAAAATAACAAGTCAATTTCGCTCTAAACAATAGCGGCAATGCAGCCGATAACTTTAACGCTCTTAAAAAAATTGGTTCGCAAAACGCCCCTCTACTATCACCCGAATTAAGCAGCAATGAGGCTATCGCCAAATTTCGCGGCGGGAGCAGAAATCATAACCTTTCAATCTAAACAAAAATTAAAGCTCCCGGACAAGGCGCCGATACAACTCAGTGAGAGAAGCTCTCGGCGGTGTGAAACCCACACCATATGTCCAACAAGTCTCCCCCTGACAAAGGTCGGATGGGAGTCGAGGAGAAAGAAATGGCTCAAACAATTAACACCAACATTAACTCCGTCGTCGCTCAGAACAACCTGAATAAATCGCAGGGCGGCCTGGCTACTTCACTGGAACGCCTCTCATCCGGCCTCCGTATTAACAGCGCAAAAGATGACGCTGCTGGCCTTTCGATCAGCAACCGCTTCACGTCGCAGATCCGTGGCTTGAACCAGGCAGTACGTAACGCTAACGACGGTATCTCGATCTCCCAGGTGGCTGAAGGCGCGCTGGACGAGACCACCAACAACTTGCAACGTATCCGCGAACTGGCAATCCAATCGGCCAACGGCTCTAACGGCACCGCTGAACGCGCTGCTCTCCAGTCTGAAGCTTCTGCGCGTATCTCTGAAATCGACCGCAACGCGACTACTACTCGTTTCGGTAGCAAACTGTTGCTGGACGGCAGCTTCGGCACGCAGAGCTTCCAAGTGGGTTCGCAAGCGAATGAATCGATTTCGATCTCTCTGGCCAGTGCCCGTGCGACGGCTCTCGGCGTAAACAACTTGGCCGGCACCGGCAGCATTGCAGGCGCAGTGGTTACCGCCAGCGGCACGGCTAACGGCATTACCGCTGCAACTGCAGCAACCAACCTCAAAGTCAGCACCACCAACACGTCTGGCACCTTGACCAGCCAAGCGATCGCTTACGCCGCTAACTCTAGCGCGAAAGAAATTGCCGATGCAGTCAACACCGCTGGCGCTTCTGTCGGCGTAACCGCTACCGCCACTAACAGCGTTACCTTTAGCGGTCTGTCGGCTGCCGGCACCGTAACCTTCGGTCTGAGCTACGGCGGCAGCACCAACTCGTCGTCCGCGATCTCTGCGGTCGTAACCGACCCGCTTGACCTGACTTCAGTTTCCAACGCTATCAACGGCGTGACCGCTACTACCGGTATCACTGCAACCTTCACAACCGCCGGCGATAAATCCTCGCTGACACTGACCAGCGCTGACGGCAGCAACATCGGTATCACCGCTTTTGCCAACAGCACCGTAGGTAACGACACCGTCAGCTTCGGCGGCAGCACATTGACTGAAGGCGGCACGGTTGCAGCAATTAAAACCGGCACCGTGTCACTGAGCAGCACCCGCGGCCAGATCACTGTTGCGCCAGGTACCTCGGCATTCGCAACGCAGGTCAACACCACCGCTAACAGCTCGTTCCAATCGGTGTCTGCAATCGACATCTCGACCGCAGCTGGCGCGCAATCGGCACTGGCAGTTGTTGACGCGGCGATCGGCACGATCTCGTCGCAACGCGGTGACCTCGGTGCGGTGCAAAACCGTCTCGAATCCACGATCACTAACCTGTCCAACGTTGCACAAAACGTAACGGCAGCGCGTGCGCGGATCACTGACGCTGACTTCGCTGCAGAAACGGCTAGCCTGTCGAAAAACCAGATTCTGCAACAAGCAGGTATCTCGGTTCTGTCGCAAGCTAACTCGTTGCCGCAACAAGTGTTGTCGCTGCTGAAGTAATCGATGGGTAATATGGAGGCGCCGCACGACGCGGCGCCAACTGCTAACGAAAAGGTGATGAACCATGATTAACGATGCAGTTAATACTGGTTTCCAGCTCCGTGCAGTGCCGGTGGAAACACCGGCAACGCCCGTTGCTGCGGCGGTCTCGCCGACTCCGGCAGAGTCTCTACCCTCGTCTATTGAAGCAGGGAAAGCACAAGCCGAATCCACCACCACGGATTCGAGCCAGTTGCAAAAAGCCGTCAGCAAGCTAAACGACTATGTACAGAACCTGCAACGCAAGCTGTCGTTCAGCGTGTCGGCTGAAACAGGCAGGACAATCATCAAGGTATATGATGCCGAAACCGATGAGTTGATCCGCCAGATTCCGCCAGATGAAACTATCAGACTGGCCGAAAGCATTGATGTCACATCGGCCAATTTATTTGTGAAGGAACGCGTTTAAGCACCGGGGTCATAAGCCCCGGTTTGCTTTTTTCAGGCTCCTCGCGAGCCCTATTTTTGCTGCTCTCCTCGAGTACAGATGGTACAGACGGGATGGCACACAGAGTGCTATACATGCTGACCTCGAATTGACTTCGTCAATTCGTTGACCGCATGCAGACAGGACATTGATATGGCCGCCATCACATCGTTGGGCTCCGGCTCTAATCTCGATTTGGAGAGTTTGCTAACCAAACTGGTTGATGCAGAAAAAGCTCCCCAGCAAACGCTGATCGACAACAGCAAAGCGCTTACCACTGCCACTATTTCCGCACTCGGCTCACTGAAGTCCAAGCTGTCCGCCTTCAACGACGCCCAAGCGAAACTGAAGGACCCAGCCTTCTTTGCCGGCAAAACTGCCACCTCCGCCGATACCACGCTATTCACTGTGGCGGCCACCGGCGCCGCCGCTGCGGGCAGCTACAACATTGGCGTTATCAATCTTGCCCAAGCCAACAAAATCGCTTCGGGCAATTTCGCCAGCGCCGCCACTACCGTGGGCAACGGCACGCTGACGATTGGTGTCGGCAGCAGTACTTTTAATGTCACAGTGACCGCGGGTGTAAACGACACCCTGAGTGGCATTCGCGATTCAATCAACAACGCGACAACTAACACCGGCGTCAAGGCCAGCATTCTCACCGTCAGCGATGGCGGTACCGGCACGGTCAGTAAATTGGTGCTGACCGCAAATAGCACCGGCGCATCCAGTCAAATTTCCGTTGCCGTTACCGATGGCGTTGATGGCACTAACACCGATAACGCCGGGTTATCGCGACTGTATTATTTGAAGAGTGATGCCGGCAGCCAGCAATCGGAAGTCAACGCGGCAAAAGACGCCAAAATCACCGTCGATGGTTTTGCCGCAACCAGCGCAACCAACCAATTCGCGGGTGTTATTGAAGGGGTGACGATTACCGCCGTTAAAGGCGCTACCGATCCGCTAACTCCCCCATCGGCGGCATTGACCGTCTCTGCCGACAAAGCCACCGCGCAAACAGCGATTCAAGCTTTTGTTACCGCCTATAACGATCTTGCCAAAACTTTCAGCGCGCTGACTACCTACAACGCAGACACCAGCTCGGGCGGCCTCAGCGGCGACTCCAGTCTGCTGACGGTACGCTCAAAACTGAAACAAATTATTGCCGATCCGGTGAGCGGCGCGCCCGCCGATCTCAAATCGCTGGCATTCCTCGGCATCGGCACCAACAAGGACGGCACACTCACCGTCGACAACACAAAACTGTCGAACGCGCTCACCAATCGTTTGGACGACGTGGCAAAACTGTTTTCCGGTAGCAACGGCGTGTCAGGAAAACTTGATGCGTTGCTAAGCGATCTAACCAGCTCATCGGGTATTTTTCAGACGCGGGAAAATTCGCTTAACGATCAACTGCGCAGTCTCGCCGATAAACAAACGGCACTCGATGCACGCATCGACAGTTTCACCAAACGGTATCGCGCGCAGTTCACCGCTCTCGATACATTGGTAAACCAGTTGAACAGTACAGGTAGCTTTTTGACGCAGCAGCTCGATGCCGCAGCAAAAATCATCAGTCGCAAAAGTGATTGATCGATAGCGACCGATGCGGAGAATAACGATGGCAAATACTGATATTCCGGTCACGCAAAGTTGGGCGTTGATTGAGCGCTTTACCGAAACCATGCAGCAGGCAGCGCTTGAGCATGAATGGCCACACGTGTTGGAACTGGCCACGCAACGTCATAAATATTTAATGGCGCATTTCGATAAATTTCCAGTGGGCCCGGACAACGCGGAGTTTTATCATCAGCACTTACACGCGATGCTGACCGGCGAACAACAACTGCAGGCCATTACCACTGAAGCGCGCAAAGCAGTGATGCGCGATAGCCTGGTGTCATCGCGCAATCATCGCGCCGTGGGCGCCTACCTCGCAAACTAAATGTCGAAAAACAAAAAGGCCCACAGCGGGCCTTTTTTATTGGGTGTTTTTTAGCGCTGCAACGGTTTAGCGCAGGAAATCAAACAGCGACAATCCGGCAATTTTTGCGAAACTTTGCTGCGCCGCCTGCAGCACGAAATTCTGTTGCGTCAATTGCGTGATCGCCGCTGTGTAATCGAGATCGCGCACATCGCCGAGTATTTTTTGCGTGACCAGATTATTCCCGTCGTGCAATGCGGCGGTGCTATCCAACGTGTTCATACGGGCGCCGACCTGTGCGCGAACCACACTGATATTCGCTTCGTCTTTATCGAGATTATCGAGCGTTTCCGACACCAGATCGGCGAGACGTTGCTTATCATTCGCCGAATCGGTCAGCCCTTGCAGACCGGTAACAAGCTTGCCGACCGTAGTGAAAACACTTTGCGTTGCCGGCGGATCGAGTTGAAAACTATCACCGTTGGCCGGCGCACCGATAATGCGGAAATCCGCACCATTCAATGAGATCGTTTGACCAGAGGTATATGTCGCGCCGGTAACGACGGCAGGACCACCGGCGGTTGGCACAATGTTGTAGGTCGTCGCCGAGGTGAAATTAATTGTGTAACTGCCGGTAAAGCTCGCGTTGAACGTAGTCTGATTCGTTATCTGCCCCGAAGAAATTGTTCCATCGCCGGTATTGGTTGCCGCTGCGGTACCGTTCAACCGAATGGATGGAATTGCCACGAAAATAGACTGACCGTTATCGTTGATGGGGACTTGCGTGCTCGACGCGATTTGCACCAGCCGCTGCCCCGTATCGCCGCGATACGTATAGTTATTGCCGACTTTAACGAACGGCGCCTGTTCGCCCTGATATCCACCAAAAATATACTCCCCGGACGAGCTGCGCGTATTTGCCAGCGCGCCGAGTTCATCGAGCCGCGTCGATAATTCTGCGGTAATTGCGTCGCGGTCGCCTTTCGACAAAGCACCATCGCCCGCCTGCACGGTCAACTCGCGCACACGCGTCAATAAATTAGTCACGGTGTCGAGCTGCGTATCTTCGAGCTGCAAGCTGGTATTCGCGGTGTTGATATTTTTTTGATACTGATCGGTCTGCGCCTGCTGGCCTTCGAGTTGCAGAATACGCGCAGCGGCGACCGGATCGTCGGCCGGTGTCAATACCCGCCTCTGGGTCGATATCTGCTGCTGCGTTTTTGCGGTTTCGTTCTGCACATTCAAAATGTTGCGCACGCCCTGCGAAAACAATTGCGTCAGCGAAATACGATTCATGACTGTCCTCTCACTGCAACGCGATTTTCATTAGCGGAATGCTGCCAGCAAGGTATCGAACAACGAGCGCGCGACCGTGATAATTTGCGCGGACGCGTTATACGCCTGCTGATACTTGATTAAATTGGCGGCCTCTTCATCGAGATTCACACCCGAAACCGCATCGCGCGAAGCTTGTGTTTGCGTTAATACACTATCGGCAGCATCGCTATTGATCTTTAATTGCGCCGCATTCGAACCGACCGTCGCGACCAGCTGACCATACGCATCATCGAAGCTGGCATTGCCGATAGTTTTTGTTTGCTGCAGCGCGGTTAGCGCCAACGCATTGCGGTTATCCGAACTGCCATTGGTGTTGTAATTCACATTGAATTGATCGCCGGTGGCCGGATTACCGTACACATCGAATTTATAAACCGGATCGCCGGTGACGGTATCGTTGATGGTCACCGTATTATTTTGCCCCGGCGTAAACGCAACGCCAGTGGTAATCGCAACCGGTGCGGCCGGATTGGTGTTGTCGAGAATGTCGAATGTAGTGGCCGATGTGAAGCGAATTAAAATCGGCGGCGTCAGCGCACCGTTGGTCGCGAATGTCGGTTCGCGCGTCGTACCGTTGGCCTGATATGCCGCAATCATCGAGCCTGCGGAAATTCCACCACCACCGCGATTACTCAAATTGGCGCTGGTGCGAATCGGCTGGGCAAAGGCGAGTTCTTCAGGTTTTTGCAACGCGACATTGAGCGCCGATGCACCCTGCCGCGTCGGTTGAATAATAAAGCTGTCGCCAGCGGCAAAGGTACTGCCAGTCGGCACGCGAATTTGAAATCCATCGGCTGTGGCGATCGTCGCCGGTAATGCGCCGATCGCACCAGTGACCGGCGGTGTTAATGCCGAACCATTGGCGTTAACTAATTGGTAAGCGGTTGCCGAAGTAAAATTGAGGCGATAATCGCCGGTAGTCAGCGCCGATGCGTTATCGATAAATACCTGCAATTGTGCGCTGCCAGTATTGGTGTTGGTCGCGAGTGCGCGCGTCTGCATCGATGACGCTGTGTTGATGTCGGTAAACAGATTGCCACCGAAATTACCGTTGAGATCGAGACCCATGCGCTGCTGTTGGTTCATCGCATCGGCCACATTCAATGCGATTTGGCCCAGCGTATTGAGTGTCGTATCCAAGGTATTCTGCCGAAATTTCAACAGACCACCAATCGTCCCGCCAGTCACGAATTGCGTGATGGGCTGGCTGCCGCCGCCAGCGGAAAACACCACTTCGCGACGTGTCGGATCGTTCAATGAATTCGCTGTCGATAAGGTATTTGCCTGCGTGCCGACAACCAGCGGCTGGCCGTTGCCGACAAACAAACTGATCATGCCGTTGCTTTGCGGTACCGCGCTGACACCGATCAATTCAGAAACCTGGCGAATCAGCTCATCGCGTTTATCGAGCAACGCGTTAGGTTCGGCACCGACATTCGAACCCGTCGCATCCGATATATCGCGATTCAAGGTCGCGATTGCCTGCGCCATGCTGGAGACTTGCGCGGTCAGCGAGTCGAGCTGCTGATTAATATTCGATGATTGATCTTGTAACTGCGAATACAGCGCATCGAAACGCTGCGCAAGCGAACTTGCATCGTTCAACACGACCTGGCGTTCGGGAATCGACGTCGGGTCCTGCGTCGCTTGTTGCAAATCGGCAAACAACGTTTGCAGCGACGGCGAAACGCCGGTGTTTTGATCGGCTAATAACGAATCGATGAGTCCTGCTTGCGTGCTCTGCGCATCGACATCATGAAAAGCCGCAGTGTTTTGCTGCAATTGCTTAATCACGAATTGTTCAACGATACGGCGTACGGAATCGACCTGCACGCCCGAGCCGATAAAGCCAACACCGGAGGACTGCTCAGGACCGGTCACTAGATTGACGCGCTGCCGCGAATATCCCGCTACGCTCGCATTGGTGATGTTATTGCCGGTGGTACCGAGCGCGAGTTGATTAGCGGTCAGTCCGGTAACACCGATGCTGATTAAGCTGGCCATGACAATGCACTCTTACACATTCGAATAATCATCGGGCAACACTCGCGCCTTGCACATGCTCGCTATCGAACACCGCCAATACTTTCTGCGCGTAACGCGGATCGGTCGCATAACCGGCATCGGCTAACGCTTTGACATAGGCGCGCGGATTATCGGCGCACTGCAGTGCCTGCTGATAGCGCGGATTATTGGCGATCAGGCGCGCGTAATCGGCGAAGCTTTCTTCCGGCGAGTTGTAAGCGCGGAAATTCGCCCACTCGCGCACCGCGACACCGTTTTGATATTCGATCACCGGCACCTTCACTACCGCGCCGGTCCAATTATCATCGGCTTTGATATTGAAAAAATTATTGCTGGAAGAGCCGTCGGCGCATTGCAATACTTTTTGTCCCCAGCCGGTTTCGAGTGCCGATTGCGACAACAACACGCGGCTATCGATGCCGAGATTGCTACCGACACGCTGTGCGAGTGGCGCAAGTTTTTCGACAAAATTTTGCGGCGAGCCATCGAGCGTCACATCAGCGTCAACGGGAACCGAACCATCGAGCACGACACCGTCGCCGAATAATTGATGAATCGCTTCCTGCGCGGTGTTATCGGATGTCGATGTATCGAACGGCGACGACAACGCATTATTCGTGGTGCGTGCGCTGTTAATTGCGATGCGTTGAAGCGGTTGCAACGCGGTTTTTTCCGCGGGATTTTGCGTCGCTGCGGTATTACCGGCACGCCCTTGCAATTGGCGCAATACTGCATCGGCAATACCGAAGCCGCGCCCCTGACTTAAATTCAGCGCGAGCTGATTGTCGAACATATCCTGATAAAATTTTTGATCGGAGCCTGCGGTCATGTCGCCATCGCTAAACACAGCGTTAGCGTCGCGCATGCTTTTCATCATCATTTGCACCATCATCGATTCGAACTGATGGGCGATATTTTTCAGCGCTGCCGTCTTATCGCTTTTGCCCTGCGCTTTTAATTGTTGCACGCCGTTCAGATCGGTATAGATCTGCGCGTTGTTCACATTGATCGACGGCGTATCGTTGATCATTTAAATCACCACCAGCTCGGCATTCAATGCGCCCGCTTCTTTCAGCGCTTCGATAATTGCCATCAGATCGCCCGGTGCAGCGCCGACCTGATTCACCGCGCGCACGATATCTTCGAGCGTGGTCGCTTTATGCAATTCGAACATGCGCGTGCTTTCCTGTTTGACATTCACGTTCGATTGCGGCGTCACCACGGTTTGTCCGCCCGACAATGCATTCGGCTGACTGACGCGCAGGTTTTCGGACACGGTGACTGTCAAGCTGCCATGGGTGACGGCAACCGGACTGACGGTAACGTGATTGCCGACCACGATGGTACCGGTACGCGAATTGATGACGACGCGCGCCGGTGCCTCGCCCGGTGTGACCAGAATATTTTCGAGCACGGACACATACGACACGCGTTGATCGGTGTCGCGCGGCGCGGTGACGTGCACCGACATCGCATCGATTGCCTGTGCAACGCCAGGGCCCATTTTGTCGTTGATCGCTTCGGCGATTTGGCGCGCGGTGGTGAAATCGCCGCGCTTCAAGTTGAAAATAAGGCCATTGCTTTCAGCAAAACTATTCGGCACTTCACGCTCGACAATGCCGCCACTCGGAATACGGCCCGCACTCGGAATATTTACCGTCACTTTCGAGCCATCGGAACCTTCAGCGCCAAATCCACCAACTACCAACTCTCCTTGTGCGAGCGCATACACCTGACCATCGGCGCCTTTCAATGCGGTCAACAGCAAACTGCCGCCGCGCAAACTTTTTGCATTACCCACCGACGACACGGTGATATCGATAGTTTGTCCGGGCTTTATAAATGGCGGCAAATTGGCGTGAATACTCACCGCCGCGACATTCTTCAATTGGAAATTAGTACCCGCCGGAATCACGATGCCGAATTGTTTAAGCATGTTGCTAAACGATTGTGAGGTAAACGGCGTTTGCGTGGTTTGATCGCCGGTGCCATTGAGCCCGACTACCAAGCCGTAACCGATCAACGGGTTCGAGCGCACACCCGATAATGTCGCAATGTCTTTAATGCGATCGGCGTGCGCGGTCGTGCTTGCGACGATCATGAGCATCGCCAGGCCGCAATAAATGAAATGCATTGCGCCGTTTATTCGCGCCGGAATGTGGCGCAATGCGCTGCGCTTATTGCGCCCTTCGCACACTATTTTCAGAATCGGTTGAACAAATAATTTCACGGCATCGATCTCGGTGTTAGAACGGCCAAAATTCGGAACTGAAGAAGCGCGATAGCCAACCCTGACGATTCGATTGCGCAAGTTCGCCACTGCCGCTATACGCAATGCGCACATCGGCGACTTTGGTCGACGAAATCGTGTTATCCGGCAATACATCTTCAGGGCGCACATAACCGCGAATGCGAATAAATTCTTCGCCGCGATTCAGCGTCATCCATTTTTCGCCGCGCACCTCAAGCAAACCGTTAGGCAACACATCCGACACCATCACGCTGATGGTGCCCGTTAATTTGTTGCTTTGATCCGCACTCGCGGCGCCGGAAAAATCGCGCTGTGGATTAACCGAGGTCGACATATTGAGACCGCCGAGTTTCGGCTGCGCACCGAGCACAATGCCGGCATCGATATCGACTTTGTCGTCTTTCTTGATCGCGGTATCCGCTTTTTTGCTCGACGTCGTGCTTTCCGCCAACGTGATCGTGATGACATCGCCGATGCGGCGCGCACGCTTATCTTCGAACAGCGACATGCCACTGCCATTGCGATAAATCGCACCATCGCTCGGCGGCGGTGCCAACATTGCGGGTGCCGAGACCGGCGCATACGAAGGATCGCCGGGTTTAGCGTCACGTGCGACGGTGCAGCCGGTCGTGGCGAACGCGATAACGCTCACCAATAAAAGTTGTTTGCGTGTCGCGGCATAACCGATTAATCCGCTGCGCTGTGTCATTTCGTTTCCTTCGGCATTTGCCGATGCTTAATTGCTAAAGCGTCTGCGTGATGAACTGCAACATTTGATCGGCGGTAGCGATCACTTTCGAATTCATTTCATACGTGCGTTGCGTGGTGATCATGTTCACCATCTCTTCCACGACATCGACGTTTGATGCTTCGAGCGAGCCCTGCTCGACACTGCCGAAACCGGTATTGGCCGGCGAGCCTTGTTGCGGCGAACCGCTCGCTGCAGTTTCCACATACATATTCGCGCCGACCGATTGCAGGCCGGTGGGGTTGATGAAATCCGCGAGTTGAATTTGACCGACTTGCTGCGGCGTCGCTTGACCGGCGATCTGCGCTTCGACGATACCGTCCTTGCTGATCGTGACGGTTTGCGCGTTTTGCGGTATCGATATCGTCGGCTGCAATTGCATGCCGCCCGAGGTGACGATTTCGCCGTTCGAGTTCACCTGGAATTCGCCGTTACGCGTATACGAGGTGGTGCCATCCGGCATCAGAACTTGGAAAAAGCCGCGGCCGTTGATCGCCATATCGAGCGGTTTCGACGTCACCTGAATGCTGCCCTCGGTGAATTGTTTGGTGGTGCCGACCACGCGTACACCGGTACCGAGCTGAATACCCGACGGCAATTGCGTGTTCTGCGATGACGATGCGCCCGGTTGCGCGCGAATCTGATAAAGCAGATCTTCGAATTGCGCATCGTCGCGTTTAAAGCCGACGGTCGCCGCGTTGGCAAGGTTGTTGGCGATGGTGCTGAGACGCGTGTTCTGCGCGCTCAATCCGGTTTTGCTGACCCACAGTGCTTGCATCATTTCGATTATTCCTCACAAAAATTCTGTTTCATTCATCCGCTCTCGGTGATCGAGAGAATCAGGAGACCTGCAATAATTTCGTCGCCGCGCTACTGTTTTCTTCGGCGGCGCGCATCAATTTCATGTGCATATCGAATTGCCGCGCCAGCGCCATCACGTTGGTAAATTCATCGACGACGTTAACGTTCGAGCCTTCGATAAAACCACTGCGCACGCGCAGCGAATCGCTCGGCGCGGGCGGCTTCTGTCCCGGGCGCAGATACATCAAGCCGTCTGCACCCTTCTGCAATTGCGCGACATCCGGATTGACGAGCTTGAGTCGACCGAGCTGGCCGAGCGCGTTCGGCGCCTGACCGAGCTCACGCACGGTGATCGTGCCGTCTTCGCCGATCTGGACTTTTTCGAGCGGCGGCAAGGTCAGCGGACCGGTGTCGCCAAGTACCGCGTGACCATCGGCGGTTTGCAATTGGCCGAGGGCATTCACTTTTAAGGCGCCGGCGCGGGTATAACCCTCTTGCCCGTTCTCGCCTTGCACGGCAATCCAGCCCGGCCCATCCACGGCAACGTCGAGATCGCCGCCGGTCTGGATCATGGTGCCGGCGGTGAAATCGGTGCCGGGATTTTCAGTCAATGCATAAGCGCGCGTCGGTAAACCGTCACCGCCGTACACGCCCATCGCCCGAGCCTGTTCGAAATCGGCGCGAAAACCAGTGGTATTGGCGTTGGCCATGTTGTTGGCATGTACCGCCTGGGCGCGTGCGATGTGCTTGCCGCCGGTCATTGCGATGTAAAGCGCTTTGTCCATGGTTGCTCCGGCGCGGGATACTGCCGCGTCAAAATAATTTCTCTTAACAACGTTTGAGCAACAACGGTGCCAAGTAAAAAAATTCAAGCAAATGACTGATTGGAAAGGGAAAACTTAAAAAGAAGGCCGTCGCAAGGACGGCCTGAGGAAATTTTCTGCCGGTCGGCGGCAAGCTGCCGCCGCTAGCGTTAACGCAGATTGATGATGGTTTGCGTGACGGCGTTGTCGGTCTCGATGGTCTTCGCATTCGCCTGGTAATTACGTTGCGCCAGAATCAAATTCACGAGCTGCGAGGAAATATCGACGTTCGAATCCTCCAGCGCGCCGGCCTGTACCGAGCCGCGCGAACCGGACTGCGGCGCACCGATCACGGGCTGCCCCGAATCGAACGATTCGACCCACGAGGTATTGCCGACCGGCGCCAGACCTTGCGGGTTGGCAAAGTTCGCCAATGCCAGCTGGCCCAGCGTCAATGCCTGGCCATTGGTATAGCGGGCGAACACCACGCCGGTATCGTCGATATTGACACCCGCCAACCGGCCCGGCGCATAGCCATCCTGACTCAGCGCATTGACCGTGAAATCGGTACCGAACTGGGTGGAGCCGCTGAAATTCACGCCGAAACTCATCGCCGCCGCGCCGCCGGGCGCTGGCCATGCATCGT
>Ga0207711_10001906_pt1 | contig 18958 bp, 29 predicted proteins | sample KBSS34metaG_FD_184401 | JGI IMG/M metagenome (GOLD analysis project Ga0207711, IMG submission 184401) | Switchgrass rhizosphere microbial communities from Kellogg Biological Station, Michigan, USA - KBS S3-4 metaG (SPAdes) (version 2) | ecosystem: Host-associated > Plants > Roots > Rhizosphere...
GCCGGTAACAACGCCGGCTTGGAGCACTACTGGCAAGCCGGCGAATTACTCCTGGAAGCCCGCGAGCAGGTCGCGGAGTTCAAGTGGACGAAATGGTTATCAGCAAATTTCGCACTCAGTCAGAGGACGGCCTACGAATACATGAATCTTGCGGAACGGGTCAGAGAGGATCCACTCCTTTTGCAGACGTCTGCAAAGAGTTTATTCACCATCCTCCATCCGAAAGAAGCTCAGAAAAGGAAAGAGCGCCGCGCCGCCTTCAAACTCCACAAACCCGTTGACCGCTTCGCCGCCGCGCGGCAAGCGCGCATTGCAGAAATCAAACTCCACCGCGCCCTCGCGCTGGAGTTGATCGACGTCGGATTCAAGGCGCTGGCGACACGCCTGCATTCCGACCACGGCGGTTCAGATGAGGCTATGCGGCGCTTGAACCGTGTTCGCCGTGAACTTAAATCTGTCGCCAAAAGCAGGAGGTTTGAATCATGAGCATGGCACTCGGCAGAGCGGAAAAGACTGGACTCAACAAAGTATCCAAAGCGACGAATCTGATGGACCGGCGCATCCAGCATGCCCGTCAGTTGTTCAACGAGCGACTCGCGCGCGCGCAGGCTGATTATCACGACGCGGTACGGCGAGCGGCCACCGCGGAGGATGAGGCTGAAGGTACTGACAGCGTGACGGCGGAGCCGGTACAGGCTGCGGTCTAAACGGAGCCCGTGTCGAGTTTGCTGCTGCTGATCTTAGCGCTTTGGTCGCGGCGACGCGAGGAGCCGACGCGGCTCGAATGTCTGCGTCGGCTCGTCACGTCCGATCACGACCCGTTGATTCGACCGATTGCCCGAGGGCGCTGATGTCCAAACTCCGCGGGATGACGTGGTGGATCGATCGCTGGCGGCAGAGCACCGCCGTCGTCGATCTGAGCCTGGAAGAGCAGGGCGCCTACCGGAATTTGCTCGACGAGGCGTGGCTCCGCGGCGGGGCGATTCCGAACGATCCGCGGGTGCTCGCGCGCGCGTCGGGCGATGCGACCAAGTGGGCGAAAGTGAAGCCGAAAGTGCTCGCCAAATTTCAGTTAAAAGATGGGCAGTGGCACAACGAAACGGTGGACGAACTGATGGCGAACATTCTCAAAAATACCCATAGACAGCGCGAACACCGCGAAAAAGTAACGCGGTTGTCACGTGTGACAAAAGGTGCAACAGGTAACAGGTAACAGTAAACAGGGAACAGTAGGAACTTGTACCGTTTCTTTAATTCGTAAGAATTAGTACCTCGCTGCGCGAGATTTCCATGACGAATTACGAATCGAATGCACGGCTGATCGTCCGGGTCATCCGCGACGTGCTCCATCACCAAAAGTTTGCCTCGATCGCCGATCTCAAAGTCGCCGTCAAGCTCAAGTTGCGCGACCTGAAAATTCCCTATGAGCCGGCCGACCTCGACGCCGCGTTCACGATCATCGCGAGCAATCGCCCGCTCGTGGAGGAGTAGCCATGCCGTATGCGTATGTGATCTATCCGACGCCTGTCGATGCGACCGTGACCCTGACGCCCGATAGCGGCGGCACCTACACCGGCGTGCCCTATACGCACCCGACCGGCCGCCAGGGGCAGGTCTGCTATGTCAGCGACGGCACGCCGGATCAGCAGGGCACGACGCTGAACGTGTCGGCGCCGAACTACCTCCCCGAACGCCTCCGTGGGTTTCTCGTCCTCGATGCGGCCGACGATGAAGCGCGGCTGCAAGTCGATGACGTCGTCCTGGAACTCGCCGCGGAGACGAGTCCGACGCCGCCCCCGAGTTCGGGGCCGCCAGTCCCGCTGGATATCATCAACCGCGTCTACGCCGAGACGCAGCCGCAGTTGTGGACGCACGAAGGGTGCGGGAAGTTTACGGAAGATTGCTGTGACGCGTTGCACACCGAGAGCTCGGGCTACTGGGGTCACATCGCCAAAACGGAGGGCCAGAACCAGTACAACGGTCACGCCGTGGACGCCGTCATGCTCGCCATGAACATCCCCGGCACCACGGGAGGGATCTACGACATCATTTTTTCGAGCGTAAGTGCCGAAGCGAAGCCCGTGTGCAATCGCGCCGGCGACCCTGAGTGGGAGAAGTGGTACTACCCAGCCGCGGATCCCTCGGGCAAGTCGGCGCCGGCGCCCGTCTTCTTCGTGCGCGTCCGCTAATGCCGGCGGCGCTGCTGGTCGGGAGCGTCCTGGTCGTGGTGCTGGTCGCTCTGGTCGCGATGGTCGTGGAGATTCGGCGCCTCGGCGATCTGTTGGAGGCTGTCAACCATGCGATCGAACGCGTGGCCGTAATCCTGAAAACGAGGAAACCATGACACTCCTCGAATACGCGCTGAAGTTGGTCGATGACAAACTGGCCGATCTGAAAACCGTCGAGGATCGGCTGATTACGCTAAACGCCGTGATGACGACGCCCGATCTCCAGGCCGACATTCGCCGGCTGACGATCGAGTACGCCGACATGCGCTACCGCCTGCTGCAGCAGAAGGACGCGCTGCTGCATGAGGCGGCGGCGTATCACGCGGAGCGGCAGTCGGTAGGGCCAGTGGTGCACTGATGCGAGAGCCCACGCGCTGGCAGGACGTGAAGGCGATGCTGGATTGCAGACTATCGAACAACAGTCATTTCTGCGCCAATTGCGGGAATCGGCTGGATGACATCTGGCCTGCCATCGAACGCGCCCGAGAGGCTTCCGCCCAGCAGGCGCAGGAGATCGCACGGCTGAAGGAGCAGCAACTCCAGATCGCCGGTGCGGTGAACGGCTACTACAACAGCGAGGAGCAGCCCGACGCGCTGATGGCCTTCAGTGCGTTACGACTGATTGCTGACGCGCTCGGTAAACCGATGGAGCCTGACTGATGCAGTACTGCGCGCAGCCTGGGTGCTCGGCGCTCGTCCCCCGAGGGGCCTGCCCCCGCCATGCCGTGCGCTCCAACGTGGATGTGCGTCGGTGGTACCGGGTGGCCCGGTGGTTCCGTCTGCGGCAGCAGGTCTTGGTGGAGCAAGCGTATGCATGCGCACAGTGTGGGCACGTGACGCTGGCCCTTGAGGTGGACCACATCCGCAAGCATGATGGCGATCCCGGGTTGTTCTGGAACCGTGAGAACCTACAGGCCCTGTGTGCCGTGTGTCATATCACCAAGACAAAGGCCGGTGCATAGATATGCGTGCGATCTGCATAGATCCGCAGAGACCCGGAGACCCGAGATCCGCCGAATCTGTACCGATTCCATACGCGCGCCGACGGGGGGCGGTCGAAAAGTTGGCCGCGTTTTGCGTCGCAAACCCTAGCGGCCCCAACTACTTGTTTGCCCAAACCTGACCCATGGCTGACCTAGGCCACATAACCTTGGCGAAGTAGTCCACGGCATGGCACGTAACCCTGGTGAAATGGGGCACGTAACCCTGGCGAACCCGCCGGCCCCCCCGAAGAAACGGGACCGGCGAGGCGGATGGAACGCCAACCAACCCACGCGCCACGATGGCCCCACGGCGCCTCCAGCGCCCGCTAGGGAGCCGATCGGGTTCATCAACAGCCTCACGCATACCAAAGGCGCGGCGGCCGGGCAGACGTTCCAGTTGCGGCCGTGGCAGCGGCGCATCCTGAAGCAACTCTTCAAGAAGCGGAAGGACGGCCTCCGGCAGTACCGGACGGCGCTCTTGATGTTGCCTAGAAAGAATGGCAAGTCTGAGCTCGCCGCGGCGATCGCCCTGTACGGGCTCCTGGCGGATGGGGAGGCCGGCGCCGAGGTGTATTCGGCGGCGGCCGACAAGGACCAGGCCGGCCTGGTGTTCGGGGTCGCCGCCCAGATGATTCGGAACGATCCGGTGCTCGATGCCGAATGCTACATCGTCGACAGCCAGAAACGGATCGTGCACCGGCCGAGCGGGAGCTCCTACAAGGCGATCTCGGCCGAGGCGTATAGCGCGCACGGGGCCAACAGTCACATGATCGTGTACGACGAGCTCCATGCGGCGAGGAGCCGCGACCTGTACGATGTCCTGTCCACCTCGATGGGCGGGCGCACACAGCCACTGCTGCTGGTGATCTCGACCGCCGGCTACGACCGCCATTCCATCCTGTGGGAGCTCTACGCCCACGCGAAGAAAGTGCTGGAGAATCCGAAGCTCGATCCGACGTTCCTGCCGATTCTCTACGAGGCGCCGATCGACGCCGACTGGACGAATCGCAAGGTGTGGCGGCACGCCAACCCCGCCCTCGGGGATTTCCGCAGCCGCGAGGAGATGGAGATCGCCTTTGCCCGGGCGACAGAAATCCCCGCGCAGGAAAACAACTTTCGCCGGTTGTATCTCAACCAGTGGACCGAACAGGCGAGTCGCTGGTTGGCGCTCACGGCCTGGGATGCGTGCCTGTCGCCGCTCGATCGCGCCGCCCTGCGCGGCCGGCGCTGTTACGTCGGGATGGACTTGAGCGCGACCGAAGATCTGACGGCGCTCGTCGCCGTGTTTCCGGACGGGGATGGCGGGTTCGACGTCCTGCCGCATTTCTTCGTCCCCGGCGAGAAGATTCCCGACCGCGTGCGGCGCGACCGCGTCCCGTATGACGCCTGGGCGCGCGACGGGTACCTCACGATCGTCCCCGGCCCGACGATCGGTGACTACGCCGCGGTGCGCGAACAGATCGAGGCGTGGCGGGAAGAGTTTGCGGTCGAAATGGTCGCGACCGACCCGTGGAACGCGACGAGCCTGATCTATCGCCTGGAGCAGGACGGGTGCCCGCTCGTCAAGGTGCCCCAGACCTTCGCGGGGCTGTCGGCAGCGACCAAAAGCCTGGAAAAGCACGTCCTCTCGCGGACCCTGCGGCACGCCGGCCACCCGGTCCTGCGGTGGAATGTCGGGAATGTGTCGGTCGAAACCGACCCGGCGGGGAACCTGAAGCCCTCGAAGAAGGCCTCGACGGAACGGATTGACGGCGTCGTCGCGCTCATTCAGGCGATCGACGCGATGGAACGGAACGTCCAGGCCCCCGAGTATGCGGTGATGGTCATCGGATGAAGCCGCGCGGCCGGCCGCGAATCGACGCTGAGGATCCCACGGTCCAGACGTCCCTGCGGCTGCCGTCGAAGCAGTTTGACGCGAGCCAGAAACAAGCGCGCGCCGAGCGAATGACGATGGCCGACTGGATCCGCAAGATGCTCGCCCACGGCATTTCGCATCCCAAAAATAGGGACTAGGGTCCGCCGCATGCGACAGTGCGGGCCTCCGTGGACCGCGCCTATAGCCTGCTCGAAATTAAGTCCGTCGCGGCGGCCGGCCGCCGCTTTAGCGGGATTGCGTCCACGCCCGAACTCGATCGCCAGGGCGACAGCCTCGACCCGGCCGGCGCCACCTTCGCCGCAACCATTCCGCTGCTGTTCCACCACGACGCCAAGTCCCCGATCGGCCGCGTGACGCTGACCCGCACGCCGCAGGGCATCGCCTTCGACGCCGAACTTCCGGAGATCGACGAGCCCGGCCCGCTCAAGGCGCGCGTCGATGAGGCGTGGCAGTCCATCAAGGCCGGCCTGATCTCGGGCGTCTCGATTGGTCACCGCATCCTGGCCGGCGGCGTCGAAGTCCTCCGCGACGGCACGCGCCGCCTCACGAAGACCGAAATCTGTGAACTCTCCCTGGTCACTATTCCCGCGAATGCGAGCGCCAGTATTCGCCTTGTGAAATCCCTGGCGCAGGAGTCTGCCATGCCCAATCCGACGATCACCGAACGCATTCAGGGTCTCGAGTCCAAGCGGGCGATCGTCGCTCAGAGCATGCTGAGCGCGATGGAAAAAGGCGACCTCACGGAGAGCGAGAAGGCGCAGCATGACGGCTGGAGTCTCGAAGCCAAAGACCTTGAGGATCAGATCGGGCGCTGGCGGGAGACCGAGAAGCAACTGATTGCGACGGCGACCGCGGTCCCGTCCTACACGCCCCGCATGGTCTCGCCCTATGCGTCGGTCTCGGTGAAATCCAACCTCCCGGCCGGGACGTCGTTCGTGCGCTATGTGTGCGCGCAGTTGGCGGCCAAGTCGCTCGGCTGCAGCGCCTGGGAATATGCCGGTCGCTGGAATGACAGCACGCCGGAAGTGCAACTCGCGCTCAAGGCCGCCGTCGCCGCCGGCACCGCGACCGATGCGACGTGGGCCGGGCCGCTCGTGCAACCCAACATCTCGAAGGACATGGTGGAGCTCCTGCGCGCGGCGACCATCGTCGACAAGATTCCGGGGCTGTATACCGTCCCGTTCAATACGAAATTCCCGCAGCAGACCGGCGGCGGCACCTACAACTGGGTGGGGGAGACCAAGCCCAAGCCCGTGTCGGCGCTCGCGTTCGCGAGTATCACCCTCGACTGGAGCAAGGTCGCCGGGATCATCGTCCTCACCCAGGAGTTGATCAAGCTCTCCAGCCCGAAGGCCGAAGAGGTCGTGCGTCGCGAAATGGTCGCCGGCATCGCGCGCTTCATCGACGCGCAGTTCATCAACCCGGCCGTCGCCGCCGTCGCCGGCGTCAACCCGGCGTCGATCACCAATGGCGCGCCGACCGCCGCCGCGACCGCGAACCCCTTCGCCGACATCCTCTCGCTCATCTCCCACTTCACGACCAACAACATCCCGGTGGACGGCGTGACGTTCATCCTGTCGCCGGCCAACGCGCTCGCGCTGTCGTTCAAGACCTACACCGACGGCACGCCGCAATTCCCGGGGATCGGGATCAATGGCGGGACGTGGAAGGGCATGAACTTCATCGTGAGCAACGCCGTGACGACGAGCGTCATCGCGCTGCAGCCGTCGCTCATCGCCTACGCCGACGACGGCGGCGTGACGATCGATGCGTCGAGCGAAGCGTCGCTGCAGATGGACAGCGCGCCCATGTCGCCGGTCGATGCGACCACGGTGTACGTGTCGATGTTCCAGGCCAACTGCGTCGCGATGCGCGCGGAACGGTTTGTCAACTGGAAGAAGATCAACGCGAACGCGGTGAAGTATCTGACGGCGGCGGCCTGGCCGGCCCCGACCGGCGCGGTGATGCAGGACGCGTCGGCGGGCGAGTAAGCCCGTGGGCGTGTTCGCGCGAGTCACGGCGCGCGTGACGGCGCTCTTGAGTGTCGCGCGCAGCCCGGGGGGCTGGTCGCCGATCGTGCGCGAGCCCTATACCGGCGCGTGGCAGAACAATGAGTCGCTGACGACCGAGAACGCGCTCGCCAATCCGAGCGTGTTCGGGGTCGTCTCGCGCATCGCCCAGGACATCGCCAAGATCGCGCCCCCGCTGCTCCTCGAACTGGACGACAACGGGTTCTGGTTCGAGACCACGAACTCCGCGTATACGCCGGTGCTCCGGCGCCCCAATCGCTACCAGACCCCGCAGCAGTTTTACGAGCAGTGGATGCTCAGTAAGTTGGTGAGCGGGAATACCTACGTCCTGAAAGAGCGCGACGAGCGCGGCGTCGTGAAGACGCTGATGATCCTTGACCCGGCGCGCGTGAAACCGCTCGTCGCTCCCGACGGAAGTGTCTATTACGAGCTCCAGTCCAACGAGCTCGCCGGCCTCCAGCAGGAGAGCGCGCCGATCGTCGTGGGCGCGTCGGACCTGATTCACGATCGGTGGAATTGTCTCTACCATCCGCTCGTCGGGATCTCGCCGCTCTACGCGATCGGCGGCGCCGTGTCGCAGGCCCAGGCGATCCAGTCGAGCAGCACGACGTTCTTCGCGAAAGGCGGCCGGCCCGCCGGCATGTTGGTCGCGCCGACGAAACTCGACCCGGCCTCGGCCGAACGCATCAAGGCCACGCTCCAGAATTTCAAGACCGGCGAGATCATGCTCACCGACCAGGGCATGACCTATTCCGATATTGGCGGATCCGCGGTCGACTCGGAACTGATCGCGCAACTCGGGTGGACCGAGGAAAAAATCTGCGAAGTGTTCGGGATGCCGATCAGCATCCTGAACAGCAACAAGCAACCGCCGTATGCGAACGCCGAAGCGTCGCAACTGCAATACAAGTCGCAGTGTCTCGAACCGCATCTCGCGAGCATTGCCGCGACGCTGGGCGAGGGCCTCGAGCTCCCGCTCTATCTGTCGCTCGAATTTGACGACACGCTCCTGATCTGGATGGATACCGCGACGCGCACGACCGCCGCCAAGACGGCGATCGCCGCCGGCATGTCGGTCAACGAGGTGCGCGATACGTATTACGGCCTCGGTCCCGTGCCCGGTGGCGAGGTGCCGTACCTGCAGCAGCAGTACTACCCGATCAACGAACTCGCGGATCGCGCGCCGACGACGACCCCGGTGGCTGCCCCGCTCCCGCCCGCCGACGCCGCGCAGCCCGAGGCGGTGACACCGTGACGCTGGAATTTTCTGGCATCACGCTGCCGCCGCTGTGGACGGTCGCGCAGGCGAAAGCGCATCTGCATCTGACCGACGCGGCGTACGACGCCGACGTCCAGCAGAAGCTCGACGCCGCGCAGGATGAGATCATCCGGTACCTCAACGCCGGCGCCGACCCGGCGTGGACATCGGCGACGGCACCGCCCGGTGTGAAGCACTCGATCCTCTTGCTCTGTGCGTACTACTACGCGGAGCGGGGCGACGGGAACACGCCGGACCCCTGGCCAGCGATTCACCAGAACTGCGCCGTCTATCGCGACCCGACGGTGGCCTGATAGGGATGATAGGGATGATAGGGACCTATCAGCAGATCGTGACGCTCGACGAGACCGACGGCGCCGGCGGCGTCCGGCCGCTCACGCCGCCGACGTGGTACTGCGCGCCGATCGCCGAGGGCGGCGGCCTGCTCACGCTGGTCGGGCACTATCACGCCGGCATCACCACGGCCGCGCGCGTCCACTTCCACGGCCGGACGTTTCACGTCGACGGCGTCCTCCATCGCAACGCCAAAGCGTTCCAGACCCAGATCACCTGTAAAGAAGTCTTCGAGTAATGGCGAAGCTCGCCGCGGTCAAGTGGGACGGGATGGACACGTTCAAACAGGAACTGCAACTACTTACGAGCGATCTCGTCCGCGAGGCCGAGGACATTCTCGTGACGTCGGCCCACGAGGCGGCCGACGCGGTGCGGGCGGCGTATCCGGTCCGCGAAGGTGGTCTCGTGCGCGGCGTGACGGTCGAACCGTCCCGCGGGCGGACGCTGGCCGGCGCCAAGGTCAAGAACCTCGCCCCCCATGCCGCGATTTACGAGGACGGCACGACGACGCGCGCGACCACGCAGGGGTACAACCGCGGCCGGATGCAGGGCACGCCGACCTTCCGGCCGATCACCCGCCGCTATCAGGACCAAGCCATTACGGCGGTCATCGATCGGATCCACGCGCACGGGGCGGCCGCCGTCTCGGGCGACCCCACCACCGACTAAGGAGAAACACACATGGCGATCAAGACCGGCAAATTTGGCAAGGTCAGTTGGGATCCGACGGGCGGGACGACGCTGGTCGAGATCATCTCGTTGAACGGCTGGACGCTCTCGGAAGAAACCGAGATGGAAGATGTCACCTGTTTCGGCGACACGAACAAGGTCTACGTGCCCGGCATGAAAGACCTGAAGGGCGACGTGAGTGGCTTCTGGAATAGCGCCGACCTCGCGCTGTGGAAGGCGGCCGACGCGGGCACGCCCGGCACGCTGAGCCTTGTCGTCAACAACACCGAGCCCGGGTTTAAGTGGCAGGGCCTCGCCTACATGAACGCGTCGATCGATGCGTCGCTCGCGGCCCCGACGGTCAAGGGCACCTGGGCGGCGGCGGCCTCGTGGACCGTGCCCGGCCAGATCCTCGCGACCGGCGCGACCGCCGGCCTCCCCGGCACGTTCACGCCGGCCGGCGCGACCCCGCCGGCCAATCTCGCCGCGATGACCGGGATCGTCGCGTCGCCCGCGACCAACTGGACGATCGGCCAGCACGTCGAGATGGGCAACGGCAGTGACTGCAACTGGAACGGCACGGCCTGGGTCGCCGGGATCCATCCGTAATGTTTGAGGAGTTGGAGGCGCACGGCGGCGAGGCGACGATCTCGTGGGCGTGGCACACCGCCGCCGTGTGCCGCACCTGGCGGATCCACAAATCGAAAAAGAGCGGGTGGTCGCTGGTCGCGACGGTCACGCGCGTCGATCCATTCAAGCTGCAGCAGCGTCCGCTGCTCTTTAATGTGCCGCGTAAAGGCGGGTACTGGTGCTGGCCGGTGAAGGCCGTGACGGTGATGGGCCAGCAGATCACCGCGGCCCTCGGGCCGATGGAGGCGTGATGAGTCGCTGTCGTGTCGTCGCCCCCGACGTCGTCCGCTTGCCGCTCTCCGACGGGGATTTCCTCGACGTCAAGAAAACCCTGAACGCGGGGGAGTATCGCAAGATGATCTACGACCAGTACAAGGACGCGCCCCCCGGGGAGAAGATCACCCTCGAACTCCGCAAGGTCGAAATGGTGAAGCTCCTAGCCTACATTGTCGGCTGGTCCTTCGTCGGGTTCGACGGCCAGCCGCTGCCGTATCGCCCCGACGAGCCCGACGATATCCGGGCCGCGACGATTGACAGTCTCGACCAGGACACCTACCGCGAACTGAACCAGGCGGTCGACGCGCACGAGGCGCGGGACGCGGCGGCGCGCGAGGCGCAAAAAAAAACCCGCACTACCGAGCCTTCATTGTCAGTGACCTCATGATTGCCGCACGCTTGCACTGGAAGTACGACTGGGTCGCAGAGCTCCCGCGCGACGTGTACCAGATCCTCGTCGAGGAACTCCAGAAGGACGCGTAGACATACATGGCGATTACCGCGATCTTCGAGGCGGATTTTGCGTCGTTCAACGACGCCGTGATGGGCGCCATCTCGCACCTCGGGCTGTTGGGCGATACCGGAACCTTGGTCGTGCGCGAGATCGCCCAGGTGGTGGATGCCACGATTCAATGGGGCAGCCAAACGCAACGGATGTCCGAGCAGATGGGCATCGCGGCCGGAGATGTCCAGCGACTGCAATACGTCGCGGGGCAGACCGGCGTCAGCATGGGCACGCTGACGACCGCCACCCAGAACGTGACGACCGCCGTCGGGACGCGCAGTGAGGGGCTCGTGAAGGCGTTGAAGGATCTCGGCATCGCGTGGGAGACCTTCGCCGAGGCCGATCCGTATCAGCGGATGGTGATGCTCGCGACCGGCATCGCGGCGATCGAGGACCCGACGAAGCGCGCGACCGTGGCGTCGGAAGCCCTCGGCAAGAACTGGCGCGAACTCCTGCCGGCGATGATCGCAGACATGCAGAAGCTCGGCACCGAGGCGCCGGTCGCGTCCGACGCGACGGTGCAGAGCCTGAACGACATCGATGCGGCGCTTGACCGCGCGAGCCGGCACGCGAAGGTCTGGGCCGCCGAAACGGTCGTCGCCATCGAGAAGGTCGCCGCGGCGGGAAAGAAAGCCATGTCGATGCAGACCGAGCAGAAGGTCGACGTCTCGGGCCTCATCGCCGACAACCTCACGCCGGCGGATATGGCGGCGGGCATCAAGGCACCCCCGAAACCGGCCGGCGCTGAGCCCCTCAAGGAGATCACGCTCTCGGCGACTGAACTCAAGCTCGCGATCATCGACCTTGATCGCGAACTCGACAAGTCGGTCATCGCGAACAAGGCCGCGGCGGAGGCCCAGAAGAAGCACGCGGACGCGATCAAAGAGGCCGCCCAGGCCATGGAGAAAGAGCAGAACCGCGCGATCACGATCATGGAGGGGAAGGTCGCCGAGATTATCAAGGCCTGGGACGGCTATGGCGTGGCCGTCGGCGCCGCCTCGCACGACACCACGGAGCGACAGATCGCCGACGTCTACCGCCACGCCGACGCGCAGATCGCCGCGATGGAGAAAGCCAAAACCGGATCGGTGTCGGCCTACCAGGCCATTCAGATGGCCGCCGATCAACTCGCCGCCAACATCACCGCGACCACCATCGAGGCCGATGCGACCACGCGCGCGCACTACCAATTGGTCGCCGACCAAGCCAAGGCCGCGTACGACTTTGCGCTCGCGCACGCGACCGAGTACACCGACGCGCGAATCACGCAACTGCAGACCGAGGCCGAGGCCGCCACGACCGCCCTCCAGAATTGGAGTCGCAACGCCGTCACCGAGGTCGAGAAGATCAAGGCGCCCGCCGAGGCCGCGACCGTGGCGATCAAGGGGATGCACGATCAGATTCTGGAGATGACGAACGTCGGGACGAAGCTCCCCGGCTCGCAGGAGATCACCGATAGCATGGGCAAACGCTATCTGATCAGTCCGACCGGGCAACGCGTCCCGATGGGCCCACATGGGGAAATGCCGGGCAACTGGTGGGAGATGTACACCGGGCAAGGCTCGACCCCCGAGGCGTTCAACCCGTTGCTCCTGCAGGGCCGGCGCAACGTCGGCACGCTGGCGGGGGCGCAGGCCGTGCAAATGAACGCGGGCGCGGTGACGATCAACTACCCGGTGATGAACGACCCCCAGGCGATGAACCAACTCGCGGGCATCGTCGGCGACGCGATCATGAGCAAGATCACCCGCACCGGCACGGTCGTCTGATGCCCGCGACCACGCCGCCGCCGCAGTATTGCCTGCTGAACTGGGGGCGCCTCAACGCGACGCGCCTCAACTACACCGACCAGCAGTTGTACGGCTCGATCGGCGGCATCGGGCTCTCGCCCACGCAGCAGGCGATCCTGATCGACTCGCTCTCCATTTCGGATCGGCTCAACGAAGAACCCAACACCCTGATCGCGACGGTACGCGGCGTCAAGCCGATCGAAGGCCAGGCGATCCGGCTGTCGCTCGGGGCGTGGTCGGCGGCGCCGCTCTTCATCGGCACGATCCTCCGCGTGACGCAGGTCTGGGCCGCCGACAACCCGAAATTTCTGCTCTACCACATCGAAGCGACCGACCCGACGTGGCGGCTCAATGAAACGCTCGTGACCGTCCGCTACCAAACGCAGTCGGCGACGGCGATCGCCAACGATCTCCTCACGCGCTTTGCGCCGGCGGGCTTCACCGGGGTGATCCAGGTCGGCCTGCCGGTGCTCGACGAGATCACGTTCACCAACACCAAGCTGATGGACGCGTTCGCGCAGCTCGCCAGCCGCATCGGCGGCTACACGTTCTGCGACTATCTCAGTCAGGTGCAGTTGTGGACGACCGCGGAGCCATACGTGCCGCCGGTCCCGCTCGCGGCGACCCATCCCTCGGTGTCGCACGTGCAGATCACGCGCGACCTCACGCAGATCGTGACGCGGGCGGTCGTCCAGGGCGGCGGCGCCAACGCGCTCGCGCGCGTCCCGGTCGGGTCGACTGAGATCCCGGTCGAGGATGCGACGTGGTACAGCGCGTCGGGCGGCCTGGTGGCGAGCGGGCCGCAGCGGATCCGCTATAACGGCGTGCGCGCCGGCGGCGTCGGCAGTTTGGTCGGGTCGGGCGCGTCGCCGACCAGCGGCGTTACGCTCGCGGCCACACCCGGCGGGAGTGTCGACGCGGGCTGGCATTCCTACGCGTATACCTGGGTGTCGCCGCAGGGCGAGACGCTCTCCGCGCCGCCGGCCGGGCTTACCATCAGCGCGACGGCGCCGACCGCGAACGCGCCCGCCGTCACCGTGAACGTCGGCCCCGGCCTGCCCCCCGGCACCTATCAGTACGCGGCGTCGCACGTCCTCGCGTCGGGCGAAACCGCGTGGGCCCAGGCCAACCAGACCGCCGTGTGTACGCGCTTTCTCGGGACCTCCTTGGGGGCCCCCGGCTTACGGACCTGGGTGACCCTCCCGACGAATCTGGGCGCGATTGGCGATCAGATGGAAGCCCGGTTGGCGTATCGGTCCACGCCGGCCCTCTCGCCCGCCACGGTCGGCCCGACCTCGGCCCGCGTCACGCTCGTCTCGTCGACGACGGCGGGCAAAGCCAGCGGGCTGGAGGTGAGTTTCAATCTCAGTCTGCCGCGCAGTGCGAACTATCTGGACGTCCAAGTGCGGAATGTCACCACGGGCGGGGCCTGGGGCACGGTGCAGACCTACAGCAACGTCGGCGGCGGCGGCATCAGTGCGGGCTGCTACGTCGGCACCGTGACGCCGACCACGGCCGCGACGGACACGGGCGGACTCGATACGGCATCGGTCCAGATCACCGTGGCCGACGGCGGCGCGGGCGTGACCTCGCGGCGCGTCTATCGCACCCAAGTCAACGCCAGCACGCTGTATCTCGTGAAGGACGTCCCCGGCGCGGCGCTGACGGTCTTTGTCGACACGACGCCCGATAGCGCCCTGGTCACGCGCCCGCCCACGGCCGCGGGCGCGCTGCAGACGGTGACCCTGAGCGGGATTGCGCGCGGCCCCCAGACGGGCGCCGTCGTCACCACCGCGCGCAAGATCTACCGCTCCAAAGATGACAGCGGCGTGCTCTTTCTGCTCGCGACGCTCGCCGACAATACGACGACGTCCTACGTCGACACGGCGCCGAATAGCGCGCTCGGCGCGGGCGGCCCGCCGGCCTCCAATACCTCGGGCCTGGTCGCCGAGGCCGGGCAGGTGCTCGCCGGGGCGACGACGCTGCCGGTCAGCGGTACCGGGCCGTTTCCGACGACCGGGGGCTGGGTCCTGAGTGGCAACAACCGGATCCATTACGCGGGCCTGTCGGCGTCCGCGCTCACCGGCATTCCCGCGAGCGGCGACGGATCGATCCAGAACACGATCCCCTATAGCACACCGGTGACGCTCGCGCCGACGCTCACCGGCATCCCGGCCCCGGGCCAGGGGCTGAGCGTGGTCTATCCGATTCTCGCCGGCGACCCGGTCGATCTCGTGGTGATCGTCGACGACCTGGCCGCGCAGGCGACGCTGCAGAGCCTCCTGGGCGGCAGCGCGACGGGGGTCCGCGAGACGCTGATCCAGGATGGCCGCATCGGGATCAAGGAAGCGACCGCGCGTGGCCAGGCGGTGCTCACGCTGCAAAGCACCGTGCTGGAGTCATTGACCCATCAGTCGCGCGATCCGGCGACCGCGTCGGGCGCGCTCGTATCGGTCAACCTGCCGGCACCGACGTCGATTGTCGGCACGTACCGCATCCAGGACGTGACGATCGCGCGCTTCCGCCCGGCGTCGGGGCTGCCCCCGACCTATGAGGCGCACAGCTCGTCCAGCCGCTATACGCTGGAGGATCTCCTGCGCCAGTTGTCGCGCACCGATCCGCCCCCGACGACCGGAGAAACCCCATGAGTCTGAATCGCGTCCCGTTCAATGCCCTGGTCGACGACAACGGCACCGGCGCCGTGGGGACCCCGTGGAACAAGCAGGCGATCAAGGACGTGATCCTCGATCCGGTCGACGCGCTGGTCGGGACGGCGACCTGGGCGGCCGTGCCGTTCAACGTCGCCAACTTCTGGCCGGGCGTGGCCGCGTCGCATGTGCTGGTGAACTACTCGACGGTGATCTGTAACACGCTGATCTGGATCGTGCAGGTGTATAACCCGCCGGTTCCGGCGGGCGGCGGGGCGTACCTGCCGTTCCTGCTGCCCGGCGGGCGCACGATTCTGGGCGGCAACGCGATCATGGGGCCGACCGCCTTCGCGGCCGACAACGCCGTGCCGGTCGCGGCCTTTCTCATTCCGGGGGCCGACACGCAACACCTGGCCGTGGCGAAAACCAATTTTGCGGGATGGGCGGGGCCGAACTGTTCCGCCTATTTCACCGCGATCGTCGGCCTCGCGTAAGGGGGGATCATGGCGACCGGCCAGAAGCAATACACCGAAAAACCCTACAAGGTGCGCGCCGAACAGTACGACGCGGCGGCGCCGCTCCAGGCGGGCGCGTGCGCCTGTACGGCGAACCCGCAGTGGACGGGCGGCGTGCATGTGCACACGGCGGTGACGATGGTCGCGCTCGGCCCGACCGACTGGATCGTCGAGGACCTCTGGTTGCACACCTGGCAGGTGATGAGCGACGAGGAATTTCAAGCGCGGTTTGGCGGCGGCAATCTCGCCGACGTCACGCCGGCCGAGGAGTGATCATGCTGACCGTGTCCCTGCTGCTCGTGCTCGCGGCGTTTGTCTGCGTGATTGGCGCGGCGATGGGGCGCGTCCAACTGTGGATCGCGGTGCTGCTCTTGTGCGTCGCGCATCTGCTCGCCTTGTTGCCGGTGCGCTAGTCGCGCTGCTCGTCGCGTCCTGCGGCCTGTCGCTGTCGCATAGCGCCACGTTCAGCGCCACGCCGCGGCGCTGTGCCGACGGGCTCCCCCCGGTCGTCCTCCAGGCCCTGACCTGTCCGAACGGCTATTGCGGGTTTACGTGCGCGCCGGGTCGGTGGGAGGCGGCGCCGTGTGGGCCAACTCGGTGAGCGCCTGTTCGAAGGCGGCGCGGACGAGCGTCCGCATCGTCGCGCGAAATTCGGGATCCCGCAACAGGTCGGCGGCGAGCTCCTCGGCGATGTGCTCGGTGGTGCGGCTGATGGTATTGACGAGCGAGGCTTGCACCGACCGCTCGATCAACGCCGTGAGATACGTGGGCATGCGGGCTCCAGTCTACTAGGACGCGTCGAGCACCGGCGTCGGCCGGGTCGCCAGCGCGGCGATCGCGTGGCCGCCGGCGAAGCGGCGGCGCGGCGCCTTGGTGCTGGGGCCGCGGTCGGCCGCTTCCAAGAGGACGACCGCCGCGGCCTGGACCTCGGGGGACGCGCCGGCATGGGCGGCCAGCAGGCGTTGCTCGGGGCCGGACAACTCCGATTTGTGGCCGGGCGTGAAGAGTTCCGCCACGCTGAGATTGAAATAGAGCGCGACATCTTCGACGTCGTTGATCCCGAGGGGCCGCTTGCGGTGGCCGTTGAGGAAGTAACTGAGGTTCTGGGCGCTCAGCCCGGGCTCGGGGGCGCGGCGCTTGGCGCTGTAGTCGGCGATTTTGACCGCGTCCCCGTGGCGCATCAAATGTTTGACCCGGACCCGGATGCGTTCCTCCAGCGACAGCCAGCTCATACTTCACAGATTGTAAAGCATTGGGCTCAACAATGGAAGTGTGGCCGTCTGTCCTACGGAACTTCACAGATTGAGATGGTACGATCTCGCAGATTTCATTGGATCTTGACGACTCCTGTCAAAGTGTGAAGAATGCCGGGATGCCGCGCACCTACCCCGATCTAGCCACGTTCTTTCGTGAGGAGGGGCGGACCCAGGACGACGTCGCCCACGACCTGGGCATCTCGCCGGCGCTCTTGAGCATGTACAAGTGGAAGCTCCGCCAGCCGCCGCTCCAGTTGGCGCTCCGGATTACCTCGCTGTGCCGGGTGCCGCTCGAGAGCCTGCTGCGGGCGCCGCGGCCGACGCCGGCCAAGGCCGCGCGGCGTTCCCAAACGGCGACCCGGCGCCCACGTCAAATGACGGGCAATTCCGGCAATCATCCGAGTTTACATAACACGAATCCACGCGCGGCGGGCGCCTCCCGGCAGGCCACGATGGAGTCTTCCCAATCTGAGAAGACTAGCAAAACTGGTAGTTTTACTAGGAGTAAACATTGAGCAATTTGCTCAAGGTCTGATAATGGATGTTCGGATAAGTGTGAAGTATGTCTGTTTACGGGCCGTGAACACGGCCCGTTTTTCGGCGGGAATAAGACACTAACACCACATATCAGGGCTGTCAAGAGGTGAGTGCGACAGAGGATTTCCCCATGGAAAATACCCTCGAACCGGTCATCGACGGGGCCACGGCCGAGCGCGTCCTGCTCGACGCCGATCTCAGCCAGTTATCGCCCGCGCAGCGCGTGAGTTATTACCTGAAAGTGTGCGAACTGCTCGGCCTCAATCCGCTGACGCGACCGTTCGAATATATCGTGCTGAACGGCAAGCTCACGCTCTATGCGCGGCGCGAGGCGACCGAACAATTGCGCAAACTGCACCACGTCTCGCTCACCATCGCCGCCCGCGAGCTCGTCGAGGAGACCTACCTCGTCACCGCGCGGGCGGTCCTGCCCGACGGCCGGACGGACGAGAGCATTGGCGCCAAGTCGATCGCGAACCTGAAAGGGGAGGCGCGGGCGAACGCCATGATGACCGCCGAGACGAAAAGCAAGCGGCGCGTGACGCTGTCGATCTGCGGCCTGGGCATGCTCGACGAGACCGAGGTCGCCGACATTCCCGCGGCGGCGCAGATCCCCCCGCCGGCGCCGCTGCCCAAACCGCGGCCCGACCCGGACCCGCCGCCGCCGCCGGCCGCCGCGGGGGAGTGGGTCCGCGTGCTGGAGGTGCGGGAGGCGCCGACCCGCAATCCAAAGGTGACCATGTACCGCGTGACCCTCAGTAGCGGTGAGGAAGTCACCACCATCAAGACCGGCCTCGCGGGCCGCGCGAAACGGGCCCGCGAGGCGCAGACCCCGGTAATCGCGATGACCGAGAAGAGCAAGTTTGGCATTGAGCTCGTGGGGCTCGTGACGAACGAGCCGCCCACGGCCGACGAGATTCCGTTCTAGGTCAATGGCTATCCCGCTACCGCAATGCATGGGGTCGTTGGGACGAGTCAAGAACATCCCCGCCGCGCGCAGCACACGAATCGCATGCCCTGTTTGTGAGCGTTTGATCTGCGTCAGCGACACAGGACGACTCTTGCCGCATGCGGCGGTGTACCCGGAAATGGTCAAACGCTCGCCCGAGCGCATTGTGCTTGACCCCGAAGAGGCCGAACGGCAGATCGCCAACATGGTGCATGAGTCCGAAATTCGATGGGGGATTCGATGAGAACCGCGCTTGCCGTCAAAGCCAAAGCACAGATCGCCCGGCCATTGCCGGTACTCGTGCCGCTGATTCAAGAGGAAATCGCCGCCGGTAACAACGCCGGCTTGGAGCACTACTGGCAAGCCGGCGAATTACTCCTGGAAGCCCGCGAGCAGGTCGCGGAGTTCAAGTGGACGAAATGGTTATCAGCAAATTTCGCACTCAGTCAGAGGA
>Ga0207711_10001909_pt1 | contig 18936 bp, 17 predicted proteins | sample KBSS34metaG_FD_184401 | JGI IMG/M metagenome (GOLD analysis project Ga0207711, IMG submission 184401) | Switchgrass rhizosphere microbial communities from Kellogg Biological Station, Michigan, USA - KBS S3-4 metaG (SPAdes) (version 2) | ecosystem: Host-associated > Plants > Roots > Rhizosphere...
CCCCCCGGTGGGCCAAGAGACTTGAGGCATTGTGAGCCTCTGCTCAAGCGCTAAACCGATATGAAGCGAGCCTCATTCAAATTCATGATGGGCGAGCGCCGTCTGGTTGCGTGGGGGCCCATTAAGTCGAGGCATTCAGCCCTGATGAGCGCTATCCAGATCGAATGTGGAAAGTCGTGGGACGGGTTCCCAAAGTGCCGCTGGAGCGATGGCATGACTTGAGGCGGTGGCTTTCTGCCCGTCCGTGACGCTGCCATCTTGACATTGAGAACCATATTGGTTATAAGTCGCGCCAACTGCCGCATCTCTGATCAGGGTGCGGCAACCAGCATCCGGCCCCGTGAATGTCACACGGACAACCCGGACGCGGCCGGCGCGAGATTCCTCTCCACCGGGTCGCTGCATTGGCTTCCTTCCCCTCGCGGAAGGCCCCCGGTGCAGCCGCCAAACCCCAAGGGCACCGCCACCGCTCTTTCGAGCCCGGCAATCGCCCAAGCCTCCGCCGTCTGGCTTGAAGACGGACATCGCGCCGGCCGCACCCTCCTTACGGGTCCGCCTCGCTTCCCCTCCCCACAGGACAGGTTTGTCCGCAAATCCTACAGCGGCACGAATGTGGGGTTTCCACAGCAGAAAACCCCGTTCGTCCCGAGCGAAGTCGAGGGACGTGAGGCAGGCGCGGCACTGGGGGCACGTCCCTCGACTACGCTCGGGACGAACGGGGGGAGAGAGGGCGTGTGTCCTATCTTCCTTCCCCAACCTCTCCGTCACATTCGCCGTCACCCTTCCCCCACCACTCCCACCGTCGTCATGCCGGACTTGGTCCGGCATCCCGCTTCCCTCACGCGACGGAGCCTGAAGAAGAAGCGGGATGCCGGGTCGAGCCTGGCATGACGGGGAAAGGGCGGCCCCCCGCTTCCCTCAGATCGCGTAGGGCGCGCGTTGCGGGCGGCTCAGCATCGCGTTGGCTTCGTCGTCGCCGATGAAGCGTTCGGCGGCGGGATCCCATTTCAGGTGCCGGCCCGTCTTCATCGCGGTCCAGTGGAGCAGGCAGGTCGAGCAGGCGCGGTGGCCGATCTCGGCCGGGGCCGCCACCGGCGCGCGGGTGCGGATCGAATCGAGCCAGTTGCGGTGATGCTCCGGCGTCTTCATCAGATGCACCTCGTCCGGCCCGATCACGCTCGTCAGGATTTTCGGATCGCTCGCCGTCAGCGGATCGATCTGAGGGCCGCCCGGATCGCTGGCGGTGACGGCCCCGCTGCGGGTGACGAAGATCCAGCCCTTGTCGCCGATGAACTTCACCCCGTTCGGGAAAGCGCCGGAAATCGTCATGTGCACGCCGTTGGCGTAGAGGCCGTGCGTCTCGAACGGGCCGTGGACGTTCCACAGGCCGCTCTTGGGGAACTCCGCCTTGCCCCAGATTTCGACGGGGCCGGTCAGCTCTGTGTCCATGCCCCAATGGGCGATATCGACATGGTGGGCGCCCCAGCCGGTGATCATGCCGGCGCCGAACTGCTCGCAGCGCAGCCAGCCGGGGCGATCCTCGATGGCGTTTTGCGGATGCACCCGCATCTCGGTGTAATAGACCTCCGGCGTGGAGCCGAGCCACGCATCATAGTTGAGGTTGGAGGGCACCGGCATGGGCGGCGCGGCCGGTCCGGCGGGGTCGCCCGGCAGGCCGATCTCCACCCGGCGCAGCGGGCCGATGCGGCCGTTGCGCACCAGCTCGCAGGCGCGGCGGAATTGCGGCCAGGGCTCCATGCCGCGCTGCTGCGATCCGATCTGGAGGATGCGGCCGGATGCCTTCACGGCATCGGCCATCGTGCGCCCTTCGGAGATGGTGAGCGAGGCGGGCTTCTGGAGATAGACGTCCTTCCCCGCCCGCACCGCATGGACCGCGAGGCGGGCGTGCTGATGATCCGGCGTGGAGATCAGGACGGCATCGATATCCTTGCGGGCGAGCAGCTCATGATGGTCGCCATAGCCGCGCGTGCCGGCATAGGACTTGCCCGACCGCTTGGCATAAGCCTCGTCCACGAACTTCTGCCCAGCGGCGATGCGGTGCGTATCGAGATCGCAGACCGCGACGATCTGCGCATCGTCATGCTTCAGCACCTCCTTCATGTCGTGGACGCGGCTGATGCGCCCCACGCCGATCGCGCCGATGGCGATGCGGTTGCTGGGTGCCGTCGCGCCGAACACGCTGGAGGGGACGATCGCCGGGAAGGCGGCGGCCGCTGCCGTGGCCTTGATCGCGGTGCGGCGTGAGATGGAAGTGGTCATTGGCTTTTCCCCTCAGGCGGTTCAGGCGGTGATCGCAGGGCGAGCGTTCTGCTGGGCGGTCAGCACCAGCTCGGCGGCGAGCAGCGCGCCCGCCTGATCCTGCGCCACCGATGTGCGCTCGACGATGTCGGTGACGAATTGCGGGCCGAAGGGCAGCGGCACCTTGCTGCAATCCATGTAGCGGACGCCCTTGCGATCCGCGATCAGCAGGTGGTTGCCGCCCGGCCGCCCGGCGATGTCCACATATTTGCGCAGCTCGATATAGCCCTCGGTGCCGAGCACGAAGAGGCGCCCGTCGCCCCATGTCGGCAAGCCGTCCGGCGTGAACCAGTCCACCCGGATATAGCCGGTGCCGCCATCGCCGGAGACGGTCATGTCCCCGAAATCCTCGAAGGCGGGGTGCTGCGGGTAGGTGAGGTTCGCCGTCTGCGAGGCGACGACATGCGCCTTGGTGGACTTGGTGTAATAGACGAACTGGTCGGCCTGATGGCTGCCGATGTCGGTCAGGATGCCGCCATAGCGCTGCTTGTCCCAGAACCAGTCCGGGCGGGAGGGGGCGCTGACCCGGTGGGGGGCGATATTGATCGTCTGCACGACCTTGCCGATCGCGCCCTGATCGATGAGCTGCCCGGCCATCACCGCGGCGCGCACCTCCAGCCGCTCGGAATACATGATGGCGAACTTGCGGTTCGTCTCGGCGATGGTGCGGCGCACCTCGGCGAGCTGGGCGAGGGTGGTGATCGAGGGCTTGTCGCCCAGAAAATCCTTGCCCGAGCGCATCACCCGGATGCCGAGCGGCGCCCGCTCATCCGGGATGGGCGCGCCGGCGACGAGCTTGATCGACTTGTCCTCGAGGATTTCCGCCTCGTTCCGCGCCAGCTTCACGTCGCCATAGCGCTTGCGGAAGGTGGCGATCTGGGCGGGGTCGGTGGCGTAGACGGCGGTCAGCACGCCGCCGCCGCGGATCACCGCGTCCGTCATCGAATAGATATGCGCATGATCGAGGCCGATCACCGCGAAGGGGATGCGATATTTCGCGGTCGGGTCCGGCATGACCGGCGCCGCGACTTCCGCGACGGCATTGCCCTGCGACACCGATTGCGCCAGCGCATCCGTGACGATTCCCGCCGCCAGCCCCGCACCGAGCAGAAGGCGGCGATCCCAATCGATCCGGTCCATGATGGTGCTCCTGTCAGCCCTTGGGCGTCGCGGCGGTCTTCCAGTTGACGACATGATAGGTCGCCGGCGTCTTCCCCACGTTGCGCAGCGCATGCACCGAGTTGGATGCGTTGAAGATGATCGAGCCCGGCCCGATCCGCTTCCACTGGCCGCCGGAGAGCGTTTCCACCGTGCCCTTGTCGATGATCACCAGCTCCTCATTGGGATGCTTGTGCGGCGGGTGGGAGGCGACGCCGGGGTTGAGCGTGGTGACGTGCATCTCCAGCCGCTCCAGCGTGGCGGTCGGCCGGTCGACGATCGAGCGCACCTCGCCGGTATCCGTCTTCTTGGCGGCCATCGCGTTCCAGTCGAACACGGCGGGGCCGAGCACCGCTTTGCCGTTCTGCGCCAGAGCCATGGCCGAACAGCCCAATATTGCCGCTGCGCACGCAATCGCGGCGTCCCTTCGCGTTATCCGCATCCTCTCTCTCCCTGTTCGGTACCCGAGTCGAATTGTTTTGGCCGACTTCTTGGTAACGTTCACATCGGAGGCTATGGCTGAAGAAGATGGCCGTCAATGGGGTATCGACCATCAAACGACTGCCCATTTTCTGCCGTTTCCGGGCGAGGCGTTGCCCGAGGCGCGTACGGGGAGGGGCGGCGCGCGCCTCCGCCGGGCGATGGGTGGAGCCGTTCGGCTTGCCGCGCCGCGCCCGCCCGTCTAAGTCGCGCGCATCATGCGCTATATCAGCACCCGCGGGAGCGCCCCGGCGCTGGACTTCGAAGCCGCCACGCTCGCCGGCCTTGCCGTCGACGGCGGCCTGTACGTGCCCGAGTCATGGCCGACGCTCACCGCCGCCGAGATCGAGGCGCTGGCCGGGCTCTCCTATGCCGAAACGGCCACGCGCATCCTCGCGCCCTTCGTCGGCGATGCGTTGCCGGAGGCCGATCTGCGCGCGCTGTGCGAGGCGGCCTATGGGCGCTTCAGCCATGCCGCCGTCACCCCGCTCGTCCAGCTCGATGAGCGGAACTTCCTGCTGGAGCTGTTCCACGGGCCGACGCTCGCCTTCAAGGACGTGGCGCTGCAATTGCTCGGCCTGTTCTTCGAGCGGTTTCTGGCGAAGGGGGATCAGCATCTCACCATCGTCGGCGCGACGTCGGGCGATACCGGCTCGGCCGCGATCGAGGCGGTGGCGAACCGCGCGCATGTCGATATCTTCATGCTGCACCCGAAGGGCCGCGTCTCCGAGGTGCAGCGCCGGCAGATGACGACGGTGCTGGCGCCCAACGTCCACAATATCGCGATCGAGGGCGATTTCGATCAGGCCCAGGCGCTGGTGAAGGCGATGTTCGCGGATCGGGATTTCGCCGGCCGCTTCCGTCTTTCCGCCGTGAACTCGATCAACTGGGCGCGGCTGGCGGCGCAGGTGGTCTATTATTTCTACGCCGCCGTGCGCCTCGGCGCGCCGCAGCGTGCCGTCGCCTTCTCGGTGCCGACGGGCAATTTCGGCGACGTCTTCGCCGGCTATGTGGCGAAGCGGATGGGCCTGCCGGTGGCGCGGCTGATCGTCGCCACCAATGTGAACGACATTCTGCACCGCGCGTTGGCGGAGGGGGATTATTCGGCCGGCACCGTCACCCCCACCGAGACGCCCTCGATGGACATTCAGGTGAGCTCCAATTTCGAGCGGCTGCTGTTCGATCTCCACGGCCGGGATGGCGGCGCGCTGAACGGCGCGATGCAGGGCTTCGAGCGGGATCGGCGCATGGCGCTGCCCGCCGCACTTCGGGATCGCGCAGCGGCGGACTTTGCCAGCGCCCGCGTCGATCATGCCGCCATGGTGGCGGCGATGCGCTGGGCGCACGAGCGGGCCGGGCAGGTGATCGATCCGCACAGCGCCATCGGCCTCGCGGCGGCGCGGACGGCGGACCTGCCGGCCGACGTGCCTGTCGTCACGCTGGCGACCGCGCACCCGGCGAAGTTCGGCGCGACCGTGGAGGCGGCAATCGGCATCCACCCCGTGCTGCCCGAGCGGATCGGCGGGCTGATGGACAAGGAGGAACGCTTGACCGTGCTGCCGGCCAGCTTCGAGGCGATCACTGGCTTCATCGCCGGCCATGCGGTGCCGCGCGCATGAGCCCCCGTCTCCATCGCCTCGCCAACGGCCTCACCGTCGCGATCGATCCGATGCCGGGCGTCGAGACGCTCGCCGTGGGCCTCTATGCCGATGTCGGCAGCCGATCGGAGCCCGCGCACCTGACCGGCCTCGCCCATATGGTCGAGCATATGGTGTTCAAGGGTGCGGGCGATCGCGATGCCCGCGCCATCGCCGAGGCGGCGGAGGATGTCGGCGGCCAGCTCAACGCCTGGACCTCGCGCGACACCACCGTCTTCCACGCGCGCCTGCTGCCGGGCGACCTGGCGCTGGGCGTGGACCTGATCGCCGATCTCGTCCGCGCGCCGCACATGTCCGAAGAGGAGCTGGAGCGCGAGAAGCAGGTCGTGCTGGCGGAGCTGGGCGAATCCCGCGACACGCCGGACGATATCGTCTTCGATCATCTCGCCGCCGCGTCCTATCAGGGGCAGGTCTATGGCCGCCCGGTGCTGGGCGACGAGGGCACGATCGCGGCGATCGACGCCGAGGCGCTGCGCCGCTGGCTGGAGGAGCAATATCGCCCCGCCGGCCTGATCCTCGCCGCCGCCGGCAAGGTGGACGAAGATGCGTTGCTGAAGCTGGCGGAATCGCGCTTCGGCGATCTCGCGGCCGGGCGCCCGCCGGTGTTCGAGCCGGCGCGGTTCAGCAGCGGCGTGGTGACGGATGCGCGCCGTTTTGATCAGGTCCACATCGCCTTCGCGCACCCCGGCGTCGATCAGCGCCACCCGGATGTCTATGCGCTCAACCTGTTCGCCAGTGCGGCGGGCGGCGGCATGTCGTCGCGCCTGTTTCAGGAGGTGCGCGAGGAGCGGGGCCTCGCTTACTCGATCTATGCATGGAGCCAGGCGGCGGCCGATACCGGGCAGCTCGGCGTCTATTGCGCCGCGAACAAGACGGACGCGCCGCGCGCCTTCGCGCTCGCCCGCGAGGTGCTGGCCCGCACCGCGGAAGAACTGGAGCCGGCCGAACTGGCGCGCGCCAAGGCGCAGGCCAAGGCGGGGCTGCTGATGGGCCTCGAATCGGTGCAGGCGCGCTGCGATCATCTCGCGCGGCAGGTGCAGGTGCATGGCCGCGTCGTGCCCGTCGCGGAGACGGTGGCGCAGATCGACGCGGTGAACCTCGACCATGCCCGCCGCGCCGGCACCGAAGCGATCGGCGGCGGTATCGCCACGGCCAGCGTCGGCGGCAAGCTGGCGCGCGTGGCGTGATGGGGATGGCGAGTGTGTGGCGTGTGGCCCGTCCCTCGACTACGCTCGGGACGAACGGGGGACAGGGAGGGAACACCCCTCCGTTCGTCCCGAGCGTAGTCGAGGGACGTGGCCCAGGCGTCGCCTATCCGAACTCCCAGGCCTGACATGAACCTCCCGATCCTCATCACCGAGCCCTGGGCCGATTACGGCCTCCTCGATTCAGGCCACGGCCGGAAGCTGGAACGCTATGGCCGCTTCCGCTTCATCCGCCCGGAGCCGCAGGCGATGTGGGCGCCCGCGTCCGACGACTGGAAGCATGACGGCGAGTTCGTCGGCGCCTCCGACGAGGAGGGCGGCGGCCGCTGGAACCTCGGCCGGAACGTGCCGAAGGACTGGCCGCTCGGCTGGCAGGACGTGAAGTTCCACGCCGCCAACACGCCCTTCCGCCACCTGCAATTCTTCCCCGACATGGCCCCGCAATGGGCCTGGATGCGCGAGCGCGTGGCCGAGGGCGACGAGGTGATGAACCTGTTCGGCTATACCGGCGTCGGCTCGCTGGCGCTGGCGGCGAAGGGCGCGCGCGTCACCCATGTCGATGCCTCGAAGAAATCGGTGGAGCAGGGCAAGGCGAACGCGCTGCTCTCCGGCATGGCGGACAAGCCGATCCGCTGGATGATCGACGACGCCACCAAGTTCACCGCGCGCGAGGTGCGGCGGGAACGGCGCTACGCGGGCATCATGCTCGATCCCCCCAAGTTCGGGCGCGGCCCGACCGGCGAGACATGGCGGCTGGAAGAGGGGCTCCCCGGCCTCATCGCGGATTGCGTGAAGCTGCTGGGGCCGGAATCGAAATTCCTCGTGCTGACGGTGTATGCGGTGCGCATGTCGGCGCTGGCGATCGCCGAGCTGCTGCGGCAGGCGACGGCACCGCTCGGCGGCCGCGTCGAGGCGGGCGAGATGGCGGTGCGCGAAGAGGCACGCGGCCTGCTGCTGCCGACGGCGATCTTCGCTCGCTGGTCCCGGGATTGATCCTCAAGGCCTAAGCCTCGAACTCCCCCCGTTCGTCCCGAGCGAAGTCGAGGGACGCGCCACGGATGCCGCGCCTGCCGTACGTCCCTCGACTTCGCTCGGGACGAACGGTGGAGAGGGGAACGCCTTAGGCTTCCCCCGCGCTGCCTCGCCCCCTCCGGCTCAGTCCCGAAGCGTGCGCAACGCAGCACCCGCCGCGAAGGGGGCGCCGAAGGTGAGCAGCAGGGCGGTGGCGGCCAGCAGGCGGAGCGCGCCGCTCCCCCCGGCATCGAAGGCCCCCGCGCCGAAGATCAGCAAGGGCACGGCGAGCGGGAGCAGCACCAGCCCGGCCAGCGCGCCGGCCCCCCGCAGCCCCACCGTCAGCGCCGCCACCGTGACGCCGAGTGCCGCCAGCGCCGGCGTGCCGATCGCCAGCCCGGCTTCCAACCGCCACAGCGCCGCCCCGTCGAGCCCCAGCAGCGCCGCGCCGGGCAGCGCCGCCAGCATCAGCGGCGGGCCGAAGCCGAGCCAGTGCGCGGCGATCTTGGCGGCGGCGACCGCCTCGTCCGCGATGCCGCGCACCGTGAACTGATCGAGGATACCCGCTTCGGCATCGGGCGCGACCAGCCGCTCGATGGGAAGCAGCGCCGCCAGCAAAGCCGCCAGCCACAGCATCCCGCCGCCCGCCTTGGCGAGCAGCCGCGCATCCGGCCCGACCGCGAAGGGGAACAGCGTCGCGGCGATCAGGAAGAAGACGACGGGCAACCCCGCCGCCCGCAGCCCGCGCATCGCGTCGCGCCGGATCAGCGGCAGGATCATGCGGCCACCGCCCGATGCCGGGCCAGATCGAAGGTGGCGGCGCCGTCGAGCGGCAGCGGCAGGTGGGTCGCCGCCATCACTGCCCCGCCCGCCGCGCGATGCGCCGCCATCGCCTCGCCGAGCTGCGCGACGCCATCCCGATCGAGGCCGTTGGCGGGTTCGTCGAGCAGCCAGAGCGGGGCGCCGGCCGCAATGGTCCGCACGATCGCGGCCCGGCGGCGCTGGCCGGTCGAGAGATAGCGGACGGGCACCTCGGCCAGCGGCGCGATCCCCATCGTCTCCATCGCGCGTTCCAGCGCGGCGGCGGAGGCGCCGTCCAGCCGCGCCCAGAAGGCGAGCGCCGCGCCCACTGTCCGATCCCCGTCGAGTGCCGTCGCCTCACCCAGCCATGCCAGCGAAGCCGATCGCTCCACCGTGCCGGCGGCGGGGCGAAGCAGCCCGGCGGCGATGCGCAGCAGGCTCGATTTGCCGACGCCATTCTCCCCCGCGACGACCAGCGCGCCGCCGGCATCCAGCGTGAGGTCCAGCCCCTCGAACAGCAGGCGCGGCCCGCGCAGGCAGGCCACGCCGCGCAGGGCGAGCATCATGGGACGGTGGCTTCCAGCGCGTGCATGTCGGCGTCGGACAGGCCGAAATGATGGCCGACCTCGTGGATCAGCACATGGGCGACCAGGGCCTCCAGCGTGCCGTCCCGCTCCATCCATTCGTCCAGTATGGCGCGGCGATAGAGGAAGATCATGTCGGGCAGCGTGCCCCAGTCCTCCACGCTCTTCAGGCCGATGGGGCGCCCCCGGTACAGGCCGGAGAGCAGGAAGGGATCGTCGAGCCCCAGCTCGGCGAGCGTCGCATCGTCGGCGAACTCCTCCACGCGCAGCACCACCGCGCCCAGATGCTGGCGGAACGGCTCGGGCAGGCGGAGCACCGCGGCGCGGGCCATCGCCTCGATCGCATCGGCATCGGGGGCCGCCCCCCACGGGATTTGACGCGCGCTCATCTTGCCCCGACAGTAGAAGAGCCGCGCGCGCGGCGCCAGCCGGGGGGTGGAATGGACGCAAGGGGGCCGGAAGTCCGCTTCGAAGGCGTCGCCAGATCCTTCGGCGGGGGCGGCGTCGCGGGTGTGGACTGCACCATCGCGGCGGGCAGTTTCGTGGCGCTGGTCGGCACGTCGGGCGCGGGCAAGTCCACGCTGCTGCGCATGGTGAACCGCCTCGTCGAGCCGGATCGCGGGCGCATCCTGATCGACGGTCGCGATGTGGCGGAGGGGCCGGCGCCGCTGCTCAGGCGGCACATCGGCTATGTCTTCCAGTCGGTGGGGCTGATGCCGCACATGACGGTGGCCGAGAATATCGCGCTGGTGCCCCGCATCGCCGGCCTGCCCGCACCGGATGGCGCGGCGCTGCTGGAGATGGTGGAGCTGCCGCCGGAGTATGCGGGCCGGGCGCCCGCCGCGCTCTCCGGGGGCGAGCGGCAGCGGGTCGGGGTGGCGCGGGCGCTGGCGACGGGGGCGAAGCTGATGCTGCTCGACGAGCCGTTCGGCGCGCTCGATCCGGTGACGCGCGACGGGATCGGCCGGCGCTATCGCGAGCTGCACGCGCGGCTCGGCCTCACCAGCCTGATGGTGACGCACGACATGGCCGAGGCGCTGCTGCTCGCCGATCGCATCCTCGTGATGGCGAAGGGGCGGATCGTGGGCGACGCCACGCCGGCGGGGATGCTGGCGGGCAAGGCGGGGGCCGAAGCCGATGCGATGATCGCGGTGCCGGCCTCGCAGGCGGCGCGGATCGAGGCGCTGCGGCGATGAACGACCTGCTGGCGCCCCTGCCGGGCCTTGCCGCGCATCATCTGCTGCTGTCGGCGGCGGCGGTGGGGCTGGCGCTGCTCGTGGCGCTGCCGCTCGGCGTGCTGGCGGCGCGGCGGCCGCGGCTGGCGGCGGTGTCGCTGGGGATCGCGGGGGTGATCCAGACGATCCCCGGCCTCGCGCTGCTGGCGCTGTTCTACCCGCTGCTGCTGGCGATCGGGCATGGCGTGCCGGCGCTGGGCTTCCTGCCGGCATGGCTGGCGCTCTCACTCTATGCGCTGCTGCCGATCCTGAGGAATGTGGTGACGGGCCTCGGCGGGCTCGATCCGGCGGTGATGGAGGCGGCCGACGGCCTCGGCATGACGGCGAGGCAACGGCTGCGGCTGGTGGAGGCACCACTGGCCGCCCCCGTGGTGATGGCCGGCATCCGCACCGCGACCGTCTGGACGATCGGGGCGGCGACGCTGGCCACGACAGTGGGCGCGCGGAGCCTCGGCAACCTGATCTTCGCCGGCCTCCAGACGGAGGACTGGGGGCAGGTGCTGGTCGGCTGCCTCGCCTCCGCCGCGCTGGCGCTGATCGCCGACGGGCTGCTGGCGCTGATCGAGCGCGGCGTGGCGCGGCGGGAGCGCTGGTCTCTGATGCTGGGCTTCGCGGGGGTGGTGCTGGGGCTCGTGGCGGCCTCGCTGCCGTTGATCGGGAGCGGTGCGCCCACGGTGGTGGTGGGCGCCAAGAATTTCTCCGAGCAATATGTCCTCGCCCGGCTGATCGGGGCGCGGCTGGAGCAGGCCGGCTATCGGGTGAGCTATCGCGAGGGGCTGGGCTCCGCTGTGGCGCTGCGGGCGCTCCGGCAGGGCGATATCGACGTCTATGTCGATTATTCCGGCACCATCTGGGCGGATACGATGCACCGGCCCAGGCCCGCCCCGCGCGCCGAGACGCTGGCGGGGATCGCCACCTTCCTGCGCCCGGCGCTCATGGTGGGGCCGCTCGGTTTCGAGAATGCCTATGCGCTGGCGATGAAGCGGCCGGGCGCGGCGCGGCTCCCCTCCGCTGACCTGCGCGGGCTTGCCGCTGCCGCACCACGATTGCGGTTGGGGGCGGACCTCGAATTTCTCTCCCGGCCGGAATGGCGGGCGGTGCGCGATGCCTATGGGCTGCGCTTCGCCGCGACGCGGGCCTATGCGCCGAGCTTCATGTACCGCGCACTGGAAAGCGGGCAGGTGGATGTGATCTCCGCCTTCTCCAGCGACGGGCGGATCGCGGCGGACGGCCTCACCGTGCTGGCCGATCCGGCGCGGGCGCTGCCGGGCTATGACGCGATCCTGCTGGTGTCGCCGGCCCATGCGCACGACCGGCCCTTTCTCGACGCGCTGACGCCCCTTGTCGGCGCGATCCCGGTGGAAGCGATGCGCCGCGCCAACTACATGGTCGATCGCGACAGCGACAAGGCGAGCCCCGCGGACGCGGCCCGCTGGCTGGCAGGACAGGTGGAGCGCCGCTGATGGCTGAGATCATAAACCTCAACCGCGCCCGCAAGGCCAAGGCGCGGGCGGATGCGGGGAAACAGGCGGAAGCGAACCGCGCGAAGTTCGGCCGCACCAAGGCGGAGAAGGACGCCGAGGCAGCCGAGCAGGCGCGGCGGGATGCCTTGCTGGATGGGGCGAAGCGGGAGGATTGAGGCGAGAGGATTGAGGTGAGAGGATTGAGGCGGGCGGATTGAGGCGGGGTGTGTGATGCCCCCCCGTTCGTCCCGAGCGAAGTCGAGGGACGTATGGCAGGCGCCGCGCCTGAGGCAGGTCCCTCGACTTCGCTCGGGACGAACGGGGATGAGGGGTGTCCATCATTCTCCCCTCTCCGTCGTCATGCCGGGCCTTCGCCGGGAGAGCGTAAAGGGCGAGCGGCGCATCCACCGCCCGCCCCCATCCTATCACTTCGTCGCGGTCGATGCCGCCACCACCGGCAGCAGCACGGCGGAGGCGCCGGACGGGCCGTGCTCCACCGTCACCGTCGCCTTCTGATAATCGGCAGGCTTGGCGAAGAAGATGTTCGGCACATAGGTCTGCGGGTTGCGATCATAGAGCGGGAACAGCGTCGACTGGATCTGCACCATGATCCGGTGGCCCGGCTTGAACACATAGTTCATCGTCGGCAGGCGGAACTTGTACTCCTGCACCTCGCCCGCCGGAATCGGCGACGGATCGGAGACGCTGTTCCGGTAGCGGCCGCGGAAGATGTCGAGGCTGACGGGCAGCTCATAGCCGCCCATCTCGGGCTGCTCGGCATCGGTCGGCGGATAGACGTCGATGATCTTCACCACGAAGTCGCCGTCGGTGCCGGTCGTCTTGGCGAAGATGTCGGCGAAGGGCGCACCCTGCACCGTCACCGCCTGCGTCAGCACCGGCGTCTGGTAGGTCAGCACGTCGGTGCGGTTGGCGACGAAGCGCTGGTCCTGCACCAGCCAGCTACGCCAGCGCGGATCGCTCGCCTTCACCGGCACCGGCAGATAGGGCACGGGCTTGGCCGGATCGGAGACATAGCTGTCCTCGCCGGCCGCCGCCTGCTGGAAGGCGAGGCCGCTGCCCGATTGCAGGTAGAGCGGGGTGAGTTGCTGCGCGCTGGCGGGCTGCCAGTTGGCGAACTTGTCCCAATGGTTTTCGGCCGGGTTGTAGATCATCGCCGCCGGCAGAGTGACGGCCGGCTTGCCGTCCTTCAGATAGGTGTTGAAGAAGGGGATCAGCACGCCGCGGCGGAAATCGGCGGCGGTGTCGCCCTTCCACTTGAGCGGCCCCAGCTCATAGGCAGAGCCGTTCACCTGGCTGTGCCACCACGGGCCCATCACGAGATGGTTGTTGGCGCCCATGCCCTTGGCGTTGAGCGCCTCCCAGCTATGGACCGCGCCGTACATATCCTCCTGATCCCACAGGCCCTGCAGCCAGACGGTGGGGACGGTGGAGGGATGGGCGGCAACCGCCTTGTCCAGCGCCTGACCCTGCCAGAAGGCATCATAGGCCGGGTGCGCCGACAGCCGGTTCCAGAAGCCGAGCTGCTTGAAGCCGTGCGTCTCGGCATAGGTGCCGGCCGATCCTGCATCGAGGAATTCCTGATAATCGTCCGCATTCCAGCGCGGCACGGCCTTGCCGCTGCCGGTCTTGCTGGTCTGCTCGGTGAAATAGTCGAGGTTCACCTGGCGGAAGGCACCGTAATGGAACCAGTCGTCGCCCATCCAGCCATCGATCATCGGGCTCTGCGGCGCCGCCACCTTCACGGCGGGGTGAGGGTTGAGGAGTGCCATCGTCACCGTCCAGCCATCGTAGGACGAGCCGATCAGGCCGACGCGGCCGTTGGATTCGTGGACGTTCTTGACCAGCCAGTCCACCGTGTCCCACGCATCGGTGGTGTCGTCGGTCTTGGTCGGGTTGAGCGGGCCGACCGGCGGGCGGGTCATGACGTACTTGCCCTCGGAGCCATATTTGCCCCGAATATCCTGATAGACGAGGATATAGCCGTCATCGACCCACTCGCGGTTCGCCGCCCACACGGCGTCGCGCATGTGCGGGCTGTTGGTCTTGGCGAAGCTGCTGGCGTCATAGGGGGTGCGCTCCATCAGCATGGGCAGGCCCTGCGCGCCCTTGGGGATGAGGATGACGGTGTGCAGCTTCACGCCGTCGCGCATCGGGATCATCACCTCGCGCTTCACATAATCGAAATTGTCCTGCGGCTGGGCCCAGTTGGCGGGTATGTCCGTGCCGGTCTGGACCATGTCGTTGTTGGCGGGCGGCGGAGGGGCCGCCGCGATCAGGGCAAGGGAAAGCGCGAGCAGGGGCAGTTGGAAGCGCATAGTGGTCCTTCGAAGATGGGCGCCAGCGGGGAGGCTGGTGGCCGGAACGAGGTATCGGGAAGAGATCAGTAAGCGAGGGCGCAGCCGTCCGCGCGCATCTCGCTGGCAGCGGCGTAAACGAGCTGGCCGGCATCCGGCTTGTACTCGACGCATTCGTAGCGGCCGAAGCCGCCGTCCGACTTGCCGAGCTTCCAGCCCATGTTCGCCAGCGCCGCCTGCGTGGCCTTGGGCACGCCGCTTTCGAGGCGGAGCAGACCCGTCGGCCCGAGGTTGGGCAAGTCCTCGCCCATCGACTGGGACGAGCCCTCATGGTGCCAGCGGGGCGAATCGCCGGCCGCCTGCACGTCGAGGCCATAATCCTCGCGGTTGACGAGGATCTGCACCTGCCCCTGCGGCTGCATGTCGCCGCCCATCACGCCGAAGGCGAGCCACGGCGTGCCGTTGCGGGTGGCGAAGCCGGGGATGATCGTCTGGAACGGGCGCTTGCCCGGCGCATAGATGTTCGGATGCCCATCCTGCAGCGAGAAGAGCTGCCCGCGATCCTGGAACATGAAGCCGAGGCCGTCCGCCACCAGCCCAGATCCCATGCCCCGGAAGTTGGACTGGATCATGGAGACCATCATCCCGTCCTTGTCGGCGCAGGAGAAATAGGTGGTGTCGCCATGGCTCGGCGCCTGCCCCGGATAGATCGGCGTCAGGATGCTGTCCGGCCGGATCAGCTTGGCGCGCTCGGCGGCATATTCCTTGGAGATCAGCCACTCGACCGGCACCTTGGAGAAGTGCGGATCGGCATAGTAGCGGGCGCGATCCTCATAGGCGAGGCGCTTGGCCTCCACCTGCAGATGGATCGACAGCGGCGACTGGAAGCCGGCGCCCTTCATGTCGAAATGCTCGAGGATGTTGAGCATCTGGAGGGTCGCGATGCCCTGCGTGTTGGCGCCGAGCGCATGGGCCGTCACGCCGCGATAATCGGTGGTGTAGGGCTCCACCCATTCGCTGTGGTGCGCGGCGAAATCGTCATAGCGCAGCCAGCCGCCGATGCGACGGAAATAGGCGTCCATCGTCTTGGCGATCTCGCCCTGATAGAAGGCGTCGCGGCCGCCCTGCGCGATCATCCGGTAGGTGCGGGCGAGATCGGGGTTGCGGAAGATCTGTCCGGTCTGCGGCCCGCCATGGCCCATGCCATAGGTGCGGATCGCGTTCTCCGTCTCCTCCACGCCCGCGCCGGGGCGCAGGAAGGCGAGCAGGTTGCGCCGGATGTAATAGGCGATGATTTCGGGCACCGGCACGCCCTGCTCGGCATAGTGGATCGCCGGCTCGAACAGTTCCGCCCAGGGCAGTTTGCCGTAGCGCTGGTGGAGCGTCCACCACGCATCGAGCGCGCCCGGCACGGAGACGGCGATGGCGCCGAGCGGCGGGATCGCGCCGTTCTTCGCGCGCGACCGCACCGTTTCGAGGCTGAGCCCGCGCGGGCTCTTGCCCGAACCGGCGAGGCCCATCACCTTCTTCGCCTTCGGATCCCACAACATGCAGAAGCAGTCGCCGCCAAGGCCCGACGAGGTCGGTTCGAGGAAGCCGAGGCAGGCGTTCATGGCGATGGCCGCATCCACCGCCGATCCGCCGCGCTTCAGCGTGTCGATGGCGGCGAGGGTGGCGAGCGGCTGGGCCGAGCCTGCCGCACCGTTCACGCCATAGACGGCGCTGCGCGAGGCGAAGCTGGCGCCGACCGGGCGATCGCCCGCATGGACATCCGGCCGGATGAAGCGCTCGGCGCCTTCCGGCTCGAACTTGGGAAGTTCCGGAAGATCGGAAGCCCCAGGGTTGGTCTGGGCGAGAAGCGGTGCCGCCAGGGCGGCGGCGGGCAGCGAGGCAATAAACTGTCTACGGCGCAACGATCGTCTCCGCTCATTCCCCCCGGAGCAACTTCAAGCTTCGCGTGTTGCAGCGCACTTGGCAACCGTTACAATTGCCATCGCAGCCCGACATTTTCTTCGGACAGCGCCCACAGCCGCTCGGCGACGGCACTATCCCGCGCGAGCCGGGGTGCTGACACCGGGCCGGGTGGCCCCTTGAGCTCGAAAGGGCCGACCGAGCCGATATAATCTCCAGAGCGAACCGCCGGGTCCGTCGCGGCGCGGAGCACCGGCAGCGCCCCCGCCGCCGCGGACTGGCTGGCGAGATTGCCGAACAGGCGGAAGACGATGTTCCGGATATTCCCCTCGCCGGGGCCGTTGGCGACGATCCGAGTCCGCGCGAAGCCGGGATGGGCGGGGATGCTTTCCACGCGGGTCTGCCGCCGCGCCACTTCCCGCCCGAGGATCAGCATAGCGAGCTTGCTCTGGCAGTAGGCGGCCCAGGCATCGTAGCGGCGCTCGAAATTCGGATCGTCGAAATGGATGCGCCCGCGCTTGGCCGCGATGCTGGCAAGCGGCACCACGCGCCCGCCCGTCTTCATCAGCGGCCACAGCCGCGCGGCGAGCGCGAAATGGCCGAGATAGTTGGTGCCCCATTGCAGCTCGAACCCGTCCGCCGTCTCGCGCCGCGCGGGCGGGGCCATCACGCCGGCGTTGAGGATCAGCATGTCGATCGGCAGGGCCTCCCTCAGCAGCCGCTCGGCAAAGGCGGAGACGGAGGCGAGGCTGGCGAGATCGAGCGGCCGCCATTCCGCGCCATGGCCGATCCCCTGCGCGGCGGCCCGGCCCTTCGCCTCATCGCGCGCGGCGACGATCACCCGCGCGCCGGCCTTCGCGAGCGCCAGCGCCGTCTCGTAGCCGATGCCGCTGTTGGCGCCGGTCACGATGGCGAGGTGGCCGGTCTGGGGCGGGATGTCGGCGGTCGTCCAGCGCTGCATCGGGGGAATCCTTGAGAGGGAGGGGGCTCTCCGCTTTCCGCCGCTCAGGTCGCGACCAGCAGTTTCTCGGGGAAATAGAGGGTGAAGACGGCGCCGCCATCCGGGCTGGTCGCCGCCGATGCGCCGATGTCCATCGCGTCCGCGAAGCCCTTCACGATGGCGAGGCCCAGCCCCGAATCGCCGCTGCGATCACTGCCCTTGCCGCGCGCGAAAGTCTCGAAGATGGTCTTCTCGGCGCCGGGCTCGATGCCGGGGCCGCGATCGCGCACTTCCAGCAGCATGGCGCCCGCCACGCGCCGCGCCTCGATGGCAATCGGCCCCTCGGGCGCGCCATGCCGGGCGGCGTTGGCGAGCAGGTTGATGAGGATATGGTGGAGCAGCCGCGGATCGGCGCGCACCAGCGGCAGCGTCGCGGGGATGGCAAGATCGATCCGGTTGTGTCGCAGCGTGTCGCGCAGATCGTGGACGGCGCTGCTGGCGGCATCCGTCAGGTCGATGGGTTCGAGGCTGAGTTGCAGCGCGCCCGAATCGATCCGCACCATGTCGATCAGATTGTCGAGGAAGCGCTTCAGCCGCTGCACCTCGGCGCGGGCGAGCTCCACGGCGGCCTTGTTCGGCGCGTCCGCAGCCAGCGCCTCCACCGCGCCGGCGACCCCGGTGAGCGGCGTGCGCAGATCGTGCCCGATCGAGGAGAGCAGCGCGGCGCGCAGCCGGTCCCGCTCCTTGAGGACGCTCAGCTCGCGCGTCTCGCCATCGAGCCGGAGCCGCTCGTGCGCCAGCGCCGCCTGCCCGACCAGGGTGGAGAGCAGCACCGCGCGATCGGCGGGCACCGGATCGCTGCCGTCCTCGCGGGCGAGGCCCAGCACGGCGAGCGTGCCCAGCGCCGTCTTGAGCGGGTGGAACTGCCAGTCGGCCGCGGTGAGCGTGGCGGTGCCGCGCCCGGCGGGCTCGCCCCGCGTCCAGCTCCATTCGGCCGCCGCCTGGTTGACCGGGCCGAGCGTGGTGACTTCGGGCCGCGAGGCGGCGACGGCCAGCATGCCGTCCCATTCCGTCAGCAGGGCGGTGTCGCAGTCGAGCAGCAACCCCACCTCGGAGCAGACCGTCGCCGCCGTCTCCCGCCAGGTGGAGGAGCGGGCGAGCGCCTGCGCGAAGGCGGCGACCTGCGCATTCTCGGTGGCGCTGCGGGCGGAGAGCGTGGCGCGCGTCTTCAGTCGCCCGGCGAGATTGCTGACGAGGCTGGCGATGCCGATCAGCACCAGCATGGTGAGCAGGCTCTGCGGATCGGCGATCGTCAGGCTGTAGACCGGCGGCAGGAAGAAGAAATTGTAGGCGAGCCCGGCGATGAGGCTGGCGAACAGGCCGGCCTGAAGCCCGAAGCGCGCCGCCGTGAGCACCACCGGCAGCAGATAGATGAGATCGAGCCCGCCCGCGCCCACCAGCGGCTCGATGAGCGTGTTCAGCGCCGTGGTGGCGGCGACCAGCAGCACCGCCGCGCCATAGCCGGCCGGCCCGCTCCACCCCGCGAGAAGCTGCGACAGGCTGCGCGTGCGGCTTTCGGCGGTGAGGGTGGCGGGGATGACGTGGAGCGCAAGGCCCTCCGGCCCGCCCTTGATGAGCCGATCCACCACCGAGCCGTGGCGAACCTTGAACCACCAGCTCCGGCGGGATTTGCCGATCACCAGCTGGGTGCTGCGGGTGGCGGCGATATGATCGATGAGGCCGGTGGAGACATCCTCCGCCGGCACGCGCGCGATGGTGGCGCCCAGCCCGGCGGCGAGGCGCAGCACGTCCGCGATCCGCTGCTGCTGCGCCAGGCTGAAGCCGTCGGCCCGCCC
>Ga0207711_10001910_pt1 | contig 18926 bp, 1 predicted proteins | sample KBSS34metaG_FD_184401 | JGI IMG/M metagenome (GOLD analysis project Ga0207711, IMG submission 184401) | Switchgrass rhizosphere microbial communities from Kellogg Biological Station, Michigan, USA - KBS S3-4 metaG (SPAdes) (version 2) | ecosystem: Host-associated > Plants > Roots > Rhizosphere >...
AGAAGGCGGGGTCGAAGTCGGCGGCGTCGTGCAGGAAGCCGCCGTGGCGGGTGTAGCTCGTGCCGGCGTGCTCCGGGTCGGGATCGAACAGCGCGTCCAGATCCCAGCCGCGGTCGGTCGGGAACTCGGTGATCGCGTCCGTGCCGGCGGCGAGGAGGTCCCAGAGCTGTTCGGGGGTGGTGACGCCGCCGGGGTAGCGGCAGGCCATCCCCACGATCGCGATGGGCTCCCGCCGTGCGGCCTCCACCTGGGCAAGCCGCTGCCTCGTCTCGTGGAGGTCGGCCGTCACCCACCTGAGGTAGTCGACGAGCTTCTTCTCGTCAGCCATGCAAGGTCTACCTTCCCGTTGACGAGGATCGGCCCGGGACCGCCCTAGCCCACTGAGCGGCCGAGCTCGTTGTCGATGAAGTCGAAGATCTCGTCCGTGGAGGCGTCCAGGAGCTTCTCGGCGGCCTCGGCCGACCGGGCCGCCTCGCCGGGCGTCGGCTCACCGGGCCCCTGCCGCGGGGACGCGTGGCCGTCGCCCCAGCGGGCCGCCAGCTCCCGCAGCCTGGCCGTGACCGTCGCGCGCCCCGCACCGTCCGGCGCGATCGCGGCGAGGTCGTCCGACAGCCGGTCGAGCGTCTCGAGAGCGCGCCGCGCGTCGTCCTCGGGCGCTGGTGTGAGCCGGGCCGCGAGCAGCTCGGCGAGGGCCGTCGGGGTCGGGTGGTCGAAGATGACGGTGGTCGGGAGCCGCAGGCCGGTGGCGGCGCCGAGCCGGTTACGCAGCTCGACGGCGGTGAGCGAGTCCAGGCCCAGCTTGGTGAACTCCTGGTCGACGTCGACAATGGCCGGGTCCGGATGACCGAGCACGGTCGCGACGTTCGCCCTTACCAGCTCGGCCACGATCCCGGCCCGTTCCCGCGCACCCGCCTCGGCGAGCCGGCGCGCGGCCGCCGGCCGCCGTCGCGCCGCGACGGGAAGCAGGTCGCGCAGCACGGCGGGCAATGCGCCGGCGGCGGCGAGGTCCCGCAGGGCGCCGAGGTCGAGGGCGGTGGGGACGAGGGCCGCGCGCCGCGTGGTGAGCGCGGCGTCGAGGAGGGCGAGCGCGGTCTCGGTGGGCAGAGCGGTGATGCCGGTGCGGCGCAGATGGGTGTGCTGGTTCGCGCTGAGCCGCTCGGTCAGCGCGCTGGTCTCCTGCCAGAGGCCCCAGGCGAGGCTGGTCGCCGGCAGGCCGGCGGCGCGGCGGTGATGGGCGAGCGTGTCGAGGTAGGCGTTGGCGGCGGCGTAGCCGGCCTGGCCGGCGTTTCCGAGCGTGCCGGCGACCGACGAGAAGAGCACGAAATGGGTGAGGGGCAGATGTTGGGTGAGGCGGTGCAGGTGCCAGGCGGCGTCGGTCTTCGGAACGAGGACGCGGTGGAGCTGGTCCGCCGTCGTCGCGGTGAGGGTGGCGTCGTCAAGGACACCGGCGGTGTGGATGACGCCGCGCAGGGGGCGGTCGGTCGGGATGCTCGCGAGGAGGCCGGCGAGCTGGTCGGGGTCGGCGGTGTCGCAGGCGGTGATCGTCACGTCGGCGCCGGCGTCGGTCAGCGCGGCGGTGAGCTGGCCGGCGCCCGGGGCGTCGGATCCCTGACGGCTGGTGAGCAGCAGGTGACGGACGCCGTGCCGGGCGACGAGGTGGCGGGCGACGAGGCTGCCCAGGGTTCCAGTGCCGCCGGTGATGAGGACCGTCCCGTCCGTGTCCGGCGCCTGCTGGCCGTCGGTGTCGCCGTCGGTGTCGCCGTCGGCGGCGCGGGCGGTCAGCCGGGGGACGAGCGCGGCGCCGGCGCGCAGGGCCAGCTGGGGCTCGCCGGCGAGGCCCGCCGGCGAGCCGAGGGCGGCGAGCAGGGCGGGCAGGGCGGCCAGGCTGGCCGGGTGCTCGTCGACGTCGAGAAGGGTGAACCGGTCGGGATGCTCGGCCTGCGCGCTGCGAATGAGGCCCCAGACCGGCCCGGCGCTCAGCGACCGGATCGGGTCGTCGTCGGCGGTCGCGACCGCTCCGCGCGTCACCAGCACCAGTCGGGAGCCCTCGAAGCGAGGCTCGGTGACCCATCGCTGGGCGAGCTCGAGGGCCCACGCCGCGGTCGCGTGGGCGGATGCGACGGGATCGCCGGTCCGCCCGCCGCCGTCGGCCTGGTCCGCGCCGTCGGCGTGCGTGGGTGCCACGGTCACCACCTGCCGCGGTGCCGGCTCGCCGGCGACGACGGACGCCGCCAGCGCCGCGAGGTCGCGGTGCCTCGCGACCGCGGCGCCGGATCCGCCGACCGCCTCGGCGACGGGGGAGCCCGCTCCGTCCAGCAGCATCAGTTCGCGGGACGCCGCCGCGTCGCCCCGGAGCTCGCCGGCGAGGTCGCCCACCGGCTTCCACCCGAGGCCGAACAGCATCGGTGACCGGCCGGACCCGGCGGTCCGTGGCTCGGCGGGGTCGAACGGCCGGGTCGTGAGGGCCTGCGCCGTCAGCACCGTCGCGCCGTCGGTGCCGTCCGCGAGCAGCGAGAAGGTCGCCGGGCCGGTCCGGGTGAGCCGGACCCGCAACGCCGTCGCTCCCGTGGGCCGGACCTCGACTCCCTCCCAGGAGAACGGAAGCCGCAGCGTCGACGGCACGCCGTCATCGGAACCCGAGCCCGAGCCCGAGCCGTCGGGCCGCGTGAGGCCGTGGAGCGCGCATACATGCAACGCCGCGTCGAGCAGTGCCGGGTGCAGGCCGAACCCGTCATCCGCCACGCTCGACGCCTCGTCCGGGAGCTCGACCTGCGCGTACAGGTCGTCGCCGTGGTACCACGCCGCGGTGAGTCCCTGGAAGGCCGGGCCGTAGCCGAGGCCGTGGTCGAGCAGCCGGTCGTAGGCGGCGTCGAGATCGACACCGGTCGCCCCCGGCGGCGGCCAGGCACCCAGCGGCGGTCCCGAGGCCGGGCGCCCCCCGGCGGCCGGTTCGGCGGCCAGCGTTCCGGTCGCGTGCGCGGTCCACCCGCCGCCGGTCTCGTCCGCGTCGCCAGAACCGCGCCCCGCGCCGGCCGCGCCGGCGGGCGGCCCACCGGCGGCGTCCACGGGCCGGGAATGAACCGCGACGGGACGGCGGCCCGCGTCGTCCGCGGGACCGACGCTGACCTGCAGTCGGACGGAGCCCTGCGCCGGCAGCCACAGCGGTGCCGCCAGGACGAGCTCCTCGACCCCCGCGCAGCCCGCCTCCCCCGCCGCGTGGGCCGCCAGCTCCAGGAACGCGGTACCGGGCAGCAGCGGCACGCCGGCGACGGCATGGTCCGCGAGCCAGGGATGGGTCCCAAGCCCCACCCGGCCGGTGAGCACCAGGCCGGCGCCGTCGGCCAGGTCGACGGCCGCCCCCAGCAACGGATGCCCGGTCGGCGCGAGACCGGTCGCGGTCAGGTCGCCGGGCGCCGAACCGGTGGCGAGCCAGTACCGCTGGCGCTGGAAGGGGTAGGTCGGCAGGTCGGGCAGCACCGCCAGCGCGGCCGGTGCGGCCGTGGAGATCACGGCGGCCCAGTCGACCGCGGCGCCGTTCACGTGCGCCTCGGCGAGTGAGGTGAGCCAGCGGCCCCAGCCGCCCTCGCCGCGCCGCAACGAGCCGGTCGCGGCGCCGCCCGCGCCGTCCTCGGTCGCCGTCGCGTCGTCCAGCGTCTCCTGGACGCCCACGGTGAGGACGGGGTGTGGGCTGCTCTCGACGAACGACCGGTGGCCGTCGGCCACCAGCCGGCGGACCGTCTGCTCGAAGCGCACCGTCTCGCGCAGGTTCCGGTACCAGTAGCCGGCGTCCAGCCCGGTGGTGTCGACGGGTTCGCCGGTCACCGTCGAGTAGAACGGCACGCTGCTCGGCCGCGGCGCGATCCCGGCCATCGCCGCGAGCAGCTCGTCGCGGATTCGTTCCATGTGGGCGGAATGGGAGGCGTAGTCGACCGGGATCAGGCGGGCCCGCACCCCGTCCGTCTCGCAGCCGGCCAGCAGCTCGTCGAGCGCGCCGCGGGCGCCCGAGACGACGGTGGAGCGCGGGCCGTTGACGGCGGCGACCGACAGCCGGCCCGCCCACCGCTCGATCCGCGCGGCGGCCGCGTCCAGGGGGAGCGGCACCGACGCCATGCCGCCGTCCCCGGCGATCGTGGCCAACGCGCGGCTGCGCAGCGCGACCAGCCGCGCGGCGTCGTCGAGGGTCAGCGCGCCGGCGACGTACGCCGCCGCGATCTCGCCCTGCGAGTGGCCGACGACCGCGGCCGGCTGGACCCCGCACGACCTCCACAGCGCCGCCAGCGAGACCATCGTCGCGAACAGCACCGGCTGCACCACGTCGACCCGTTCCAGCGACGGCGCGCCGGGCGTCCCGCGCACCACGTCGAGCAGGGACCAGTCGACGTGCGGCGCGAGCGCGGCCGCGCACGCCTCGACCTCGGCGCGGAACACCGCGGACGCGTCGAGCAGCTCCGCGCCCATGCCGTCCCACTGCGGGCCCTGCCCGGGGAACACCAGCACCGGCTGCCCGGCGCCGGCCGTGCCACCGGGCGCCCTGCCCGTCACGACCTCGCCGGCCGGCCGCCCGGCGGCGAGCGCTTCCAGCGCCGCGACGAAGCCGGCCTGCCCGGTGGCGACGACGATGCCGCGCTCCTCGAACGTGGTGCGCGCGGCGCCGAGCGCGAGACCGACCCCGGCCAGGTCGAGCCCGGGCGTCGCCACGACGTGCTCGCGCAGCCGTCCGGCCTGGTCGCGCAGGGCGTCCGGGTCGCGGGCCGACAGGACCCACGGGATCGGGCGGGAGGTCTCGCTCCCGTCGGCGGCGCCGCCGGAACCGGCGAGGCCGGTGTCGGTCGGGCCGGCGGCGGGGACCGTCCCGGGGGCGGACTCGATGATCACGTGGGCGTTGGTGCCGCTGATCCCGAAGGAGGAGACGGCCGCCCGGCGGGGACGGTCGGCCACTGGCCATGGCCGCGGCTCGGTGAGCAGCGCGACGGTCCCGGCGGACCAGTCGACGTGCGGCGACGGGTCCTGCGCGTGCAGGGTCCGCGGCAGCTCGCCGTGCCGCATCGCCAGCACCATCTTGATCACGCCGCCGACGCCGGCGGCCGCCATGGTGTGGCCGATGTTCGACTTGAGCGAGCCCAGCCACAGCGGCCGGTCCTCGGGGCGCTCGCGCCCGTAGGTGGCGAGCAGCGCCCCCGCCTCGATCGGGTCGCCGAGGCTGGTTCCGGTGCCGTGGGCCTCCAGCGCGTCGACCTCGGCGGCGCGGACGCGGGCATCCGCCAGCGCCTGGCGGATGACGCGCTGCTGGGCCGGCCCGTTCGGCGCGGTGAGCCCATTGCTGGCACCGTCCGAGTTGACGGCGCTGCCCCGGACCACGGCGAGCACCGGATGGCCGCCACGGCGGGCGTCGGAGAGCCGTTCGAGCAGCAGCATGCCGACGCCCTCACCCCAGCCGGTGCCGTCCGCCGCCGCGGAGAACGCCCTGCACCGGCCGTCCAGGGACAGCGCCCGCTGCCGGCTGAACTCGACGAACGACGACGGCGTCGACATGACCGAGACGCCCCCGGCGAAGGCGAGCGAGCACTCGCCGGCCCGCAACGCCCGGATCGCGAGGTGCAGCGCCACCAGCGATGACGAGCAGGCCGTGTCGACGGTCAGCGCCGGCCCCTCCAGGCCCAGGGTGTAGGCGACGCGGCCGGAGGCGACGCTCGTCGTCGTACCGGTCGCGAGGTATCCCTCCAGGTCTTCGGGGACCCGGCCAGGGCCGGAGCCGTAACCCTGCGAGACCACGCCGGCGTAGACGCCGGTGGCGGTGCCGCGCAGCCGCGCGGGGACGATGCCGGCGCGTTCCGCGGCCTCCCAGGCGGTCTCCAGCAGCAGCCGGTGCTGCGGGTCGACGGCGACCGCCTCCCGCGGGCTGATCCCGAAGAACGCCGGGTCGAACAGGTCCGCGTCGTGCAGGAAACCGCCGTGGCGGGCGTACGAGGTGCCGGCCCGGTCCGGGTCGGGGTCGTACAGGGCGTCGAGATCCCAGCCCCGGTTGGTGGGGAACGCGCCGATCGCGTCCGTGCCGGCGGTCAGCAGCCGCCACAGGTCCTCGGGGGTCCTCACCCCGCCCGGGAAACGGCAGCTCATCCCGATCACGGCGATCAGCTCGGCGTCTCCGTCGTCATCCCGCTCCCGGCCGCCGCCGGACCTCGACGCGGCCGCCGGCGCGGCCGCGTCGCCGGTGCCGAGCACGTGCTCGCGCAGGTGGTCGGCCAGCGCCGCCGGCGTCGGGTAGTCGAAGACCAGGCTCGCCGGCAGGCGCAGGCCGGTGCTTCGGCTGAGCCGGTTGCGCAGCTCGACGGCCGTGAGCGAGTCGAAGCCCAGGTCGCCGAAGGCGCGGTCAACCTCGATCATGCCGGGCGCGGTGTGCCCGAGCACGGCCGCGACATCCGCGCGGACCAGGTCCAGGACGACCCGGCGCTGCTCGGCCTCGGGCCGGCCGGCGAGCCGGGTGGACAGCGCGTCCTCGCCCGCAGGCCCGCCGGCGGCGGCCGCGCGCCGCGCCGGGGTGCGGACCAGCCCGCGCAGCACGCCGGGCAGCGCGCCGGCGCCGGCGCGTTCCCGCAGCGCCGGCGGGTCCAGCCGGGCCGGGACGAGGTCCGGCCGGCCGGACACGAGCGCGGCGTCGAGCAGGGCCAGCGCGGCGGCGGTGGGCAGCGGGAGGAGCCCGGTGCGACGCGGCCGGGCGTCGGCGCCGGCCGGGTCGAGCCGGCCGGTCATCGCGCTGGCCTGCTCCCACAGGCCCCACGCGAGGCTGGTCGCGGGCAGGCCGAGGACGCGCCGATGCTGGGCGAGCGCGTCGAGGTAGCTGTTGGCGGCGGCATAGCCGGCCTGGCCCGCGTTGCCCGTGACCCCCGCGATCGAGGAGAACAGCACGAACGCGGACAGCGGCCGGTCGGCGGTGAGCTCGTGCAGGTGCCAGGCCGCGTCCGCCTTGGGCGCGAGCACCCGGTCGAGCTGAGCCTGGCTGGCCGCGGTCAGGACCGCGTCGTCGAGCACGCCCGCGGCGTGGACGACGGTGGTCAGCGGATGCCGGGCCGGGATCCCGTCCACGATCCGGGCCAGCGCGGCCCGGTCGGCGGTGTCGCAGGCCACCACCGTCGCCCGCGCGCCCAGGGCGGCCAGCTCCTCGACGAGCGCGGCGGCGTCCGGCGCGTCCGGGCCGCGGCGGCTCACGAGCAGCAGGTGACGCGCCCGGTGCGCCGTCACCAGGTGGCGGGCCACCAGGCCGCCCAGCGTGCCCGTCCCGCCGGTCACCAGCACCGTCCCGTCCGGGTCGGGCGGGGGCGCCAGCGTCAGCACGAGCTTTCCGGTGTGCCGGGCCTGGCCGAGGAAACGCAACGCCTCGTGGGCGCGGTGGACGTCCCAGGTCGTGACGGGCGGGGGAGCCAGCCGGCCGGCGTCGAAGAGGTCGACCAGCTCGACGAGCATGCGCTGGATCCGGTCGGGCGGGACGTCGCTCAGGTCGAACGGCCGGTACTGGATGGCGGGGTGCCGCTCGGCGACGGCCGCCGGGTCGCGCAGGTCGGTCTTTCCCATCTCCAGGAAGCGGCCGGCGGGCGCGAGCAGCCGCAGCGAGGCGTCGGTGAGCGCGCCCGCGAGCGAGTTCAGCACGACGTCGACCCCGCGGCCCCCGGTGGCGGCACGGAAGCGCGCCTCGAAGCCGGCGTCCCGGGAGGAGGCGATGTGCTCGCCGTCGAGGCCCGCCGCCGCCAGCGTCGGCCACTTGGCCGGGCTCGCGGTGCCGAAGACCTCGACGCCCCAGGCCCGGGCCAGCCCGACAGCCGCCGTGCCGACGCCGCCGGTGGCCGCGTGCACCAGCAGCGTCTCGCCGGCCTGGATCCGGGCCAGGTCCGCCAGCCCGTGGTAGGCGGTCAGGAACGCCACCGGCACCGCCGCGGCCTGCGCGAAGGTCCAGCCCGTGGGGATGCGGACGAGGTGGCGATGGTCGGCCACGGACGTCGGTCCGGCGCCGCCCGCCAGCAGCCCCGTGACGGCGTCGCCTGGGGCGAGCCCGGCGACGCCCGGCCCGGTCTCCACCACGAGCCCGGCGCCCTCGCTGCCGACCAGCGCCGACCCCGGGTACATGCCGAGCGCGATCAGCACGTCCCGGAAGTTCAGCCCTACGGCCCGCACGGCGACGCGGACCTGGCCCGGGGCGAGCGGCTCGGCCAGCGCCGGGCAGGGCACCAGGGCGATCCCGTCGAGCGTGCCCTGCTCCGTCACGTCGAGCCGCCACGGCGCGTCGCCGGCGGGTGGCGTGAGCGGCGGGCCGGCCGCGCGGGTCATCCTCGGCACGAGCGCGGCGCCGCCGCGCAGGGCGAGCTGGTCCTCGCCGGCGCCGACCGCCGCCGCGAGCAGCACGCTGGCGGCCCGGCCGGGCGCCTGCCCCGCCGGCAGGTCCAGCAGGGCGAACCGGCCGGGATGCTCCGCCTGGGCGGTGCGCAGCAGGCCCCAGGCGGCGGCGCCGACCAGGTCGGGAGCGCCGTCGGCCGGCCCCGTCGTGACCGCGCCGCGGGTGACGACCACCAGGCGCGACGCGGCGAACCGGTCGTCGGCGAGCCAGCTCTGGAGGAGGTCCAGCAGCCGGCCGAGCGACCGGTGGACGTCGGCGGTGCCCGCGGTCGTGGCCGTCACCTCCCGAGCGGGCTCGGGCTGGGTGGGAGGCGCCGAGCCCCGCGCCGGCCGCGCCGGCCGCGTGGGCGGCGTGGGCGGCGGCCAGGGCAGCAGCACGGTGGCGGGCACCGCGGCGCCACGGCCGAGGGCGGCGGCGAGCGCGGCGAGGTCGTGGTGGACCTGCGCCGGGTGACCGGTAGCGGGCGTCCCGGCCAGATCCGGACCGGTCAGGTCGGCGGCCGCGAGGCCCGTCCGCGGGTCGGCGCCCAGGTCGAGCACCGCCCACGGGTCCCGCCCGGCGGCCGGGAGCTCCCGCTCGGCCCAGGCGACCTCGTACAGCTCGCCCAGCCCGGACGCGGCTGGGGGGGCCGGCGGGCCCGCGGCCGCGCGCAGGAGCAGCGAGCCCACCGTGACGGCCGGCCGGCCGGCTGTGTCGGTGGCGACCAGGGCGACGGTCGCGGAGGTGCCGGCGCCGGCACGGTCCCCGGCGGGACCGGCCGCCGCCTGGGGCACGAGCCGGACCCGCAGGGTCCGCGCTCCGCTCGCGTGGATGCTCAGGTCGTTCCAGGCGAACGGCACCAGCGGGCGCCCCGCCGCGGGGCCGGCCTCGTCCCCGGCACCGGCCGCGCCGGCGTCCGCGAGCCCGCTCGCGGCGAGCGCGTGCAGCGCCGCGTCCAGCAGCGCCGGGTGCAGCACGAACCGGTCCGCCTCAGCATGCCGCTCCTCCGGCAGCGTGACCTCGGCGTACACCGCGCCGCCCTGGCGCCAGGCCGCCCGCAGCCCGCGGAAGGCGGGGCCGTAGCGCAGCCCGCGCTCGGCCAGCCGCTCGTAGAGGTCCGCCGCCTCGACCGGCTCGGCGCCCGGCGGCGGCCACTGGGCCGTCCGCGCCGCCCAGTCCAGGGCAGGTGTCGTATCGGCGTCGACATCGGCGTCGGTGGCGGTCGCCGGGCCGGCGGACAGCAGGCCGGTCGCGTGCCGGACCCAGCCGCCGCCCGCCTCGTCGCCGGACTCCACGAGGCCGCCCTCCGTGCCGTCGCCGTCGAGGGCCGACGGGTGCGGTTGTGGGCGCGAGTCGACCACCACGGCGCGGCGACCGTCGTCGTCCGTGGGGCCGACCGTCACCCGTAGCTGACGGGCCTGCTGGCCGGTGAGCTCGAGTGGCACCGCGAGGGTGAGGTCCTCCACCCGGCCGGCGCCGACCGCGTCGCCGGCGCGCACGGCGAGGTCGACGAACGCCGTTCCGGGCAGCAGCACCCGGCCGGCGATCTCATGGTCGGCGAGCCAGGGCACGTCCCGCGTCGACACCCGTCCGGTGAGGACCAGGCCCTGCCCGTCGGCCAGCTCGATCAGGCCGCCGAGCAGCGGGTGGACCAGCGCACCGATCCCGAGCCGGCCCGCGCCCGACCGGCCGACGCCGGGCGCCAGCCAGAACGGCCGCCGCTGGAAGGCGAAGGTGGGCAGGTCGACCCGACGGCCCGAGCGGACCGGCAGGACGGCGTCCCAGGCGACGGCGGCGCCGTGGACACCGGCGGCCGCGACGGCCGCCGCGAACGTCCGGGTCTGCGCCCGGCCGGCCTGGCAGGTGGCGATCATTCGGACCGGCGCCAGGCCGTCGGCCGGAGCGGCCGCGCCGCCGTCGACGCCGCCATGGCTGGCGTCGCCGTCGCCTGGGACGCCGCCGGCCGTCTCGGCGAGGTCGGCGAGCGTCTCCTGGGCCATCGCGGTCAGCACCGCGTCCGGCCCGACCTCCAGGTAGATCGTGGCGCCACGGCGGCGCAGGCTGACGACCGCGTCGTGGAAGCGGACGGCCTCCCGCACGTGGCGGACCCAGTAGTCGGGCGAGCAGAGCTGGTCGGCGCTCGCCACCGACCCGGTCACGTCGGAGATCACCGGAATCCGCGGCGGGTGGTACGTCAGCGTCCGCGCGGTCTCGGCGAACTCGGCCAGCATCCCGTCCATGTGCGGCGAGTGGAAGGCATGGCTCACCCGCAGCCGCCTGGTCCGCCGCCCGCGCTCGCGCCAGTGCGCCGCCACCTGCTCGGCGGCGCCCTCGTCACCGGACACCACGACCGACGACGGCCCGTTGACCGCGGCGATGGCGAGCAGGTCCGCGCGGCCGGCCAGGCTCGACGCGATCTCCCGCTCCGTCGCCTGGATCGCGATCATCGCGCCGCCCGGTGGCGCGGCCTGCATCAGCCGCCCGCGGGCCGCGACCAGAGCGCAGGCGTCCTCGGTCGAGAGCACGCCGGCGGCGTGGGCGGCGGCGAGCTCGCCGATCGAGTGGCCGGCGAGCTGGCCGGGCCGGATACCGGCGTCGGCGAGCAGCGCGACCATCGCGGTCTCGAAGGCGAACAGCGCCGCCTGGGTGTACCGGGTCTGCCCCAGCAGGTCGGCGTCCGGGGTGCCGGCCGCGGCGAACATCACGTCCCGCAGCGGGCGGTCGGCCGGCCCGGCGAACCGGTCGATGCCCGCGCAGACCTCGTCCAGCGCCGCGGCGAACACCGGGAACGCGGCGGACAGCTCGTGGCCCATCCCGGCCCGCTGACTGCCCTGCCCGCTGAACAGGAAGGCGGTGCCCGCGGCGCCGCGGGCGGCGGGAGCGGCAGGGCCGTCACCGCGGACGAGGTCGAACGTCGCGCCGGATGCGCCCGGCGCGTCCGGCCCGTCCGCGTCCCGGCCGGCGAGCGCGGCAAGGCCACCGCGGAACCCCGCGAGGTCGGTCGCGACGACCGCGGCCCGCTGCGCGAACGCCGTCCTCGTGGTCGCCAGGGCATGCCCGACGTCCGCCGGGCGCAGGTCGGGATGCGCGGCCGCGAACCTCTCCAGCCGGTCGGCCTGGGCCGCGAGACCGGCCTCGGTCGGCGCCGACACCAGCCACGGCAACGGCAGCCCCGCCCCTGCGGCGTCCGGTGCCACGGTCTGCGGTGCCACGGTCTCCGGCGCCGCGTTGTCCGGCGCCGCAGTGCCCGGAGGTGTAGGGCCCGCCTCCGCGGCGCCCAGGGCGGCGGGCGCCTGCTCGAGGACCACATGCGCGTTGGTGCCGCTGATTCCGAACGACGAGACACCGGTGCGCCGCGGCCGCCCGGTCCACGGCCAGGGCCGACTCTCGGCGAGCAGCTCGACGCCGCCGCCCGACCAGTCGACATGCGGCGAGGGCGCGTCGATGTGCAGGGTGCGCGGCAGCAGGCCGTGCCCCATCGCCAGCACCATCTTGATGACGCCGGCGACCCCGGCGGCGGCCTGGGTGTGGCCGATGTTGGACTTGATCGAGCCGAGCCACAGCGGCTGGCCGCCATCGCGTCCGCGGCCGTAGACGGCCAGCAGCGCGCCGGCCTCGATCGGGTCGCCCAGTGTGGTACCGGTCCCGTGCGCCTCGACGGCGTCGACGTCGCCCGGCGTCAGCTCGGCGTTCGCCAGCGCCTGGCGGATCACCCGCTCCTGGGCGGGGCCGCTGGGCGCGGTCAGCCCGTTGCTCGCGCCGTCGGAGTTCACGGCGCTGCCGCGGATGGTGGCCAGTACCCGGTGCCCGTTGCGCGTCGCGTCGGACAGGCGTTCCAGCACGAGCAGGCCGACGCCCTCGGCGAAGCCGGTCCCGTCCGCCCCGGCGGCGAACGACCGGCAGCGCCCGTCGGGCGACAGGCCCCGCTGCCGGCTGAACTCGATGAACAGGCTGGGTGTGGCCATCACCGTCGCGCCACCGGCGAGCGCCAGCGAGCACTCGCCCGACCGCAGCGACTGGGCGGCCAGGTGCAGCGCCACCAGGGACGAGGAGCACGCCGTGTCGATCGTGACCGTCGGCCCCTCCAGGCCGAGCGTGTAGGACACCCGGCCCGACGCGACGCTGGTGGTGTTCCCCGTCATCAGGTAGCCCTCGACCTCGTCGGTGCCGTCGCCGGCCGGAGGCCCGTACTCCTGGGAGATCACGCCGACGAAGACGCCGGTGCGGCTGCCGCGCAGGGACGTCGGGTCCAGCCCGGCGCGTTCGAACGCCTCCCACGACGCCTCCAGCAGCAGCCGCTGCTGCGGGTCGATGGCGATGGCCTCGCGTGGGCTGATGCCGAAGAACTCCGCGTCGAAGTCGGCGGCGTCGGGAAGGAACCCGCCGTGGCGGGCGTACGAGGTGCCGGGGCGGGCCGGGTCGGGGTCGTACAGCTCGTCGAGGTCCCAGCCCCGCCCGCCCGGCAGCGGCGTGATCGCGTCCGTCTCCTCGGCGAGCAGCCGCCACAGCCCGTCGGGCGAGCCGACGCCGCCCGGGAGCCGGCAGCTCATGCCGACGATCGCGATCGGCTCCCGCTCCCTGGCCGCCGACTCCCGCAGCCGGCGGTTGGCCTCCCGCAGGTCGGTGGTCGCGCGCCGGAGATAGTCGCGCAGCTTCTGCTCGGTGGCCGAGGTCTGCTCGCTGGACATACGCCGCGTGTCTCCAGACGCCGTCGTGGTCATGACGTCACCTGCTGGTCGGTCGCGCCGAGCTCGTCGTCGAGCGCGTCGAACAGTTCGTCGTCCGTGGCCGAGGTGAGATCGTCGGCCGGCTCGTGGCCGTCCTGCCCGGGCCGCTGTCCGCTCCACCGCCACAGCAGTGCCTGTAGCCGGGCCGTGACGGCCGCCCGGGTCGCGTCGTCGAGGGCGGCCTCGGTCAGTGCCGCGTCGATCCGGTCGAGCCCGGCGAGCAGCGACGCGCCGTCCGGTCTCGGGGTGAGCTGGTCTCGCAGGTGGGCGCTGACGGCGTCCGGGGTGGGATGGTCGAACACCAGGGTGGTCGCCAGCCGGATCCCGGTGGCCCTGGAGAGGCGGTTGCGCAGCTCCACGGCGGTCAGCGAGTCGAAGCCGAGGTCCTTGAACGCCCGGTGCGGGTCGACCGCCTGCGCGACGGTGTGCCCGAGCACGGCGGCGGCCTGCGCGCGTACGAGCTCGAGCAGCACGTCCCGGGCCTCCTGTTCGGCCAGCCCCGCGACCCGCTCCGCCAGCCCGCCGGTGCCCGCGGTGGGGGCCGCGCCGCCGGCCTCCCCGGCGCCGCCCGCGGCCCGCCGCGGACCACCGTCGCGCAGGCCGCGGAGCATCGGGTGCACGTCGTCCGGGTGCTGGCGGCCCAGCACCGCGGTGTCCATCGGCAGCAGCGCCAGGTACGGCCGGTGCGCGCCGGTCCCGCGGTCGAACAGCGACAGCGCCTGCGCCGTCGTCATCGGCCGGGCGCCGGTCCGGGACAGCCGGTCGACCTGGGACTCGTCCAGGTGGCCGGTCATGCCACCGGCCTCGGCCCACAGCCCCCAGGCGAGCGACGCGGCCGGCAGGCCGGCGGCGTGCCGGTGCTGGGCGAGCGCGTCGAGGAACGCGTTCGCCGCCGCGTAGTTGGCCTGGCCGGCGTTGCCGAGCGTGCCGGCGGCCGAGGAGAACAGGACGAAGGCGGCGAGGTCCTCGCCGCGGGTGAGGTCGTGCAGATGCCAGGCGGCGTCGACCTTCGGCCGCAGCGCCGTGGCGAGGCGCCCGGGCGTCTGCGCGTCGAACGTGGCGTCCGCGAGCACGCCGGCGGCGTGGACCACCGCGGTCAGCGGGTGCGCGGGTGGGACGGTGCCCAGCAGCGCGGCCAGCGCGGCGCGGTCGGCGGCGTCGCAGGCGGCCAGCCGGACCGTCGCGCCCAGCCCGGCCAGCTCCTCGGCCAGCTCCGGCGCTCCCGGTGCGTCGGGCCCGCCACGGCTGACCAGCAGCAGGTTCCGCGCGCCCCGGCTGGTCACGAGATGGCGGGCGACCTCACGCCCGAGCGCCCCGGTGGCGCCGGTGATGAGCACCGTCCCGTCGGGGTTCCAGGCCGCGGGCACCGTCAGGACGATCTTGCCGGTGTGCCGGGCCTGACTGAGGTGGCGCAGCGCCTCGGGCGCGGCGCGGATGTCCCAGGCCGTGACGGGCAGCGGCGGCAGCGCGCCGGCGGCGAACAGTTCGTACAGGTCGGTGAGCATCCGGTGGATCCGGTCATGGCCAGCGTCGAGCAGGTCGAAGGCGTGATAGCCGGCGACGCCCGGATGCGCCCGCGCGACCTCGCCCGGCTCACGGATGTCGGTCTTGCCCATCTCCAGGAACCGCCCGCCGGGCGCCAGCAGCCCGAGCGAGGCGTCGACGTACTCCCGGGCCAGCGAGTTCAGCACGACGTCGACGCCGCGGCCGCCGGTCGCGGCGCGGACGCGGCCGGCGAAGTCCAGGCTGCGGGACGAGGCGATCCGCTCGTCGTCGAGACCGAGCCCGCGCAGCGTGTCCCACTTGGCCGGGCTGGCCGTCCCCAGCACGGTGACGCCCCAGTGCCTGGCCAGGGCGATCGCCGCCATCCCCACCCCACCGGTGGCGGCGTGCACCAGCAGCGACTCGCCGGGCTGGATCCGTGCCAGGTCGGCGAGGCCGTAGTACGCGGTGAGGTAGACGACCGGGACGGCGGCCGCCTGCGCGAACGTCCAGCCCGGAGGGACGGGCACCAGGTAGCGGCGGTCGGTGACGCTGATCGGCCCGAGGCCGCCGGAGAGCAGCCCCATGACGCGGTCGCCGGCGGCGAGGCCGGTCACGCCGGGCCCGACCTCGACGACGACGCCGGCGCCCTCGCCGCCGCGGGGCCGCGGGTCGTCCGGGATGATCCCGAGCGCGATGAGGGCGTCCCGGAAGTTCACCCCGACCGCCCGGACCGCGACACGGACCTGGCCGGCCGCCAGCGGCGCCAGCGTCTCGCCGCCGGGAACGAGGGCGAGGCCGTCCAGCGCGCCCTGGCCGGTCCGGCCAAGCCGCCAGCTCGTCGCCGGCAGCGGCGGGCCGGCGGTCTCCGATCCCGAGGCGCCGTCCTCCGGCGCCCCCTCGGCGGGCGGCGCCGCGGCCACCGGAGGCGGTGACAGCGCGGTGCCCGCCGGGACGGCTAGCGTCTCGTCCGTGCTCAGCCGGGCGAGCCGCGGGACGAACGCGGTGCCGTACCGGACGGCGACCTGCGTCTCGCCCGCCGCCAGGGCGAGCGCGGCGGCGGCGGGCGAGCCCTCGTGGCCGTCCACGTCGAGCAGGACGAACCGGTCCGGATGCTCGGTCTGCGCCGAGCGGAGCAGGCCCCAGCCGGCGGCGCCGGCCAGCCCGCCGGCCCGGTCGCCGGGACGTGCCCCGACCGCGTCGGTGGTGACGACGACCAGCCTGGAGTCCGCCAGGGCGTCGTCCGTGAGCCATTCCTGGGCCAGCGCGAGCAGCCGCTCGGCCATCCGGTGAACGGCGCCCGTCGGTGGCTCCGACGTGGGGCCGTCACCGTCACCGTCACCGTCACCGGCGTCGGCGTCGGAGCCGGTGGCGGGGAGCACGGCGGGATCCCCGGAGACGAGGACGAGGACGGGCGGGCGCGCGCCGCCGGCGACCGCGTCCCGCAGCGCCGTGAGGCTGGCGAACTCCCGTGCCGGCGAGCCCGCGGCCGCGGCGATCGTGCCCAGCGGGCCGGAGCCCGAGCCGGGGCCCAGGACGGCCCACGGCTCGGCAGTCGCGGGAGTCCCCGCCAGCGTGGCCGGCGCCGTCAGCTCCGTCGCGGGCGCCTCGGCGGGCGTGGCCAGCGGGAGCCAGTCCATCTGGAACACCGAGTCCCGGTGGTCGCCGGCGCGGTCGGACCGCCGGGCTCGGACGAGATCGGTGAGGGGCACCGCGCGGACGGTGAGCGCGCCCACGTCGGCGACGGGGGCGCCGGTGGCGTCGGCGAGCGCGAGGGTGACGGTCTCGGGCCCGGACGGGGTGAGCCGGGCCCGCAGCGCCCCGGTGCCGACCGCGTGCAGCGACACGTTGGACCAGGAGAACGGCAGCCGCAGCCGCTCGGGCGTCGCCGGGGAGCCGTCCGGGCCCGCCGTGGGCGCGGCACCGCCGAGCGCGTGCAGCACGGCGTCGAGCAGCGCCGGGTGGATGCCGTACTCGCCGGTGTCCAGGGCCGGGTCGACGTCGGGCGCCCGGACCTCGGCGTAGACGTCCTCGCCTGACCGCCACACCGCCCGCAGGCCCTGGAAGGCGGGGCCGTAGCCGAGGCCGCCGGCGGCCAGCCGCTCGTACCAGCCGTCGAGCGGCACCGGCTCGGCGCCCGGCGGCGGCCAGGCGGTGAGCTCGGCCCAGGAGTGCCCGGAGTGCCCGGCGAGGCCGGCGGCCGGCGCGGCGGACAGCAGGCCGGTAGCGTGCCGGGCCCACCCCTCGGCGCCGGGTGTGGCCTCGTCACCGGCCGCGGGCCGCGCGTCGATCACCAGGTCGCGGCGTCCGTCGTCGTCCGGCGCCCCCACCGTGAGCCGCAGCTCGACGGCGCCGTCCGCCGGCACCACCAGGGGGGTGGCCAGGGTCAGCTCCTCAAGCCCGCCCGCTCCCACCCGGTCGCCGGCGCGCAGCGCGAGCTCGACGAACGCCGTGCCGGGCAGCAGCACGTCGTCGCCGACGCGGTGGTCGGCGAGCCACGGGTGGTCGCGTGTCGACAGCCGGCCGGTGAGCACCGCGCCGCGGCTGTCGGGAAGGTCGACCGCGGCGCCGAGCAGCGGGTGCGCGGCGGGGCTCAGCCCCAGCTCCCGTGCCCCGGCGGGTGCGGCGGTGGTGACGTCCAGCCAGAGGCGGCGCCGCTGGAAGGCGTAGGTGGGCAGGTCGACGTGCGTCCCTGTGCGCGCGGTCAGCAGCGCCAGCCAGTCGACGGGCGCGCCGTGCGTGTACGCCCGCGCGAGCGCGCCGAGCAGCTGCTCCCAGGCGGGCTGGTCGCGGCGCAGCGTGCCGATCACGGCCACGTCGGTGGCCTGCCGGCGGGCGGCCTCGGCTCCGGCCGCGGCCGGAGCGCCGACGGCGTCCACCGTGTCCTGGATCCCGAGCGCCAGCACCGGGTGTGGACTGACCTCGACGAACAGGTCGTGTCCTCGGTCGAGCAGCGCACGGGTCGCCCGCTCGAGCTGGACGGTCGCGCGCAGGTTCGTGTACCAGTAGCCGCCGTCGAGCGTGTCGCCGGCGACGGGCGCGCCGTGCACCGACGAGTAGAAGGCAACGTCGGCGGGGCGGGGCCGCACGCCGGCGAGGACGCTCGCGAGCCGGCCGCGCAGCGGCTCGACCTGGGCCGAGTGGGAGGCGTAGTCGACCGGGATGACGCGGGTGCGCACCCCGCGCCCGTCGCAGTCCGCGACGAGCTCCCGCAGCGCGTCGGCGTCGCCGGAGACCGTGATCGAGGCGGGCCCGTTGATGGCGGCGACACCGATCCGGCCGTCGTAGCCGGCCAGCAGCGCGCCGAGGTCCTCCTCGGGGAGCAGGACCGACACCATGCCGCCCCGCCCGGACAGCTCGGTCAGGGCGAGGCCGCGCTCCGCGACGACGCGGGCGGCGTCCGCCAGCGACAGGGCGCCGGCGACGTGCGCGGCGGCGATCTCCCCCTGCGAGTGCCCGACGACCGCGTCCGGCTGGACGCCGAGCGCGCGCCACAGCGCCGCCAGCGACACCATGACCGCGAACAGCGCCGGCTGCACGACGTCGACGCGGTCCAGCGACGGGGCACCGGGCTCGCCGCGCAGCACCGCGACCAGCGACCAGTCGACGAACGGGGCGAGGGCAGCCTCGCACGCGCCGATCCTGGCCCGGAACAGCGGCGAGCGGTCCAGCAGCTCAGCCGCCATGCCCGCCCACTGTGAGCCCTGTCCCGGAAACGCGAACACCGTCCGGACGGCACCACCGCCGGTGGCGCGGACGCCGCCGTGGACCACGTCGGGCGCGGGCTCACCGGCGGCGAAGGCGGTGAGCGCGGCGCGGGCCTGCGCGCGGTCGCGGACCAGCACGACGGCCCGGTGCGCCAGCGCCGCGCGCCCCTCGACGAGAGCGTGGCCGACGTCGACCGGCGCTGTCTCGGGCGCGTCGCGCAGCCAGTCGGCCAGCCGGGCGGCCTGCGCGCGCAGCGCCGGCTCGTCCGCCGCCGTGAGGACCCAGGGCACCACGTCTGGCCGGCCGGTCAGAACCGCGTCGTCCGCGGCGCCGCGGTCCTGGCCGGCCTCCGGGCGCGCCGTGGCTCGTGGCGCCGCGGCCTCGTTCGCGCCGTCCGCGCCGTCCGCGTCGGCGGCCTCGGGGTCGCTGCCGGGTCCGGACGCGCCGTCGGGTGCCTGTTCGAGGATGACGTGGGCGTTGGTGCCGCTGATGCCGAAGGAGGAGATCCCGGCGCGCCGGGGGTGGTCGTTGTCGGGCCAGGGGGTCGGGGTGGTGAGGAGGCGGATGGCGCCGGTGTTCCAGTCGATGTGGGGTGAGGGTTCGTCGGCGTGCAGGGTGCGGGGGAGCTCGCGGTGCCGCAGGGC
>Ga0207711_10001911_pt1 | contig 18919 bp, 16 predicted proteins | sample KBSS34metaG_FD_184401 | JGI IMG/M metagenome (GOLD analysis project Ga0207711, IMG submission 184401) | Switchgrass rhizosphere microbial communities from Kellogg Biological Station, Michigan, USA - KBS S3-4 metaG (SPAdes) (version 2) | ecosystem: Host-associated > Plants > Roots > Rhizosphere...
CGTAGAAAAACTGCGCGCCGGGCGGCAGCTTCGACGAAAACTCAGCGCCGCGCGCCGGCGTGGTCGAAATCCGCCACAGCGGCCAATCGCCCACCGAACCGTTGTGCCAGAACGGCGCGGCGTCGCGGACGCTGCGCCAGAGCTTGCGAGAATCCGTCTCGTCGATCGGCTCCAGCGCTCCAAACGGCCGCAGCAGATTCATCAGCGCGTCTTTGCGGTGCTTGACCGATGGTGCAAAGCCTTCGATGCGAAACGCGGTCGCGGCCTGGTCCACGTAGAGCCCGGCGAAATGCATCACCATGTTGCGCGGCAGATGCGCCGCGGCCGACACGTCGCAGGACGATGCCATCGCTACCGACATTGCCGCGTTGGCGCCGGCGTCGTCGAGTCCGAGCACCAGCACGGTCGCTTCGGTCTCCGGGCGCGGTAGCACCTTGATGGTGACTTCGGTCATTGCCGCCAAGGTGCCGAACGAACCGGCTAAGAGCTTGCAGAGGTCGTAACCGGTGACGTTCTTCACCACGCGACCGCCGGACTTGAAGGTCTCGGCCCGGCCCGACACGGCCGAGAAGCCGAGAAAATGATCGCGCGCGGCGCCGGACTTGATCCGCCGCGGCCCCGACAGGTTGGCCGCGAGCGCGCCGCCAAGCGAACCTGCGCCGGCCGGCTGACCGAGGACCGGGCCGTAGTCCATCGGTTCAAAGGCGAGTTGCTGGCCCTTGCTCTCGACCAGCGCTTCGATCTCGGCGAGCGGCGTGCCGGCTTTCGCCGAGAGCACCAGCTCCTCCGGCTCGTACAGCGTGACGCCGCTCAGGCCCGACAGATCGAGCGTCAGATCGGACTGGCTGGGGCGGCCGAGCGCGCGCTTGGTGCCGCGGCCTACGACCTCGAGCGTTTTGTCTTCGGCCAAAGCCCAGCGCACGGCGTCTTCGACGTCCTTGGCGTCCCGGGCTTTCAGCGCGTCAGTCATGACAGGCTTTGTTATGCAACGGATCGACGAATGCTCGCTAGAGGGCGACGAGGGAGGTTTCATCGCCCGCCGACCCGTGCTGCAATGGGCCGAATGAATGGAGGCGGCGATGATCGAGCTCTATCACGACAATCTTTCCGTGTGCGCGCAGAAGGTCCGCATCGTCTTTGCAGAAAAAGACCTGCCGTGGACGAACCGTCACGTCAACCTCGCCGCCGCCGAGCACCTGACGCCGGAGTTCAAGAAGATGAATCCGCGCGGCGTGGTGCCGGTGCTGGTGCATGACGGCAACGTCATCGTCGAATCGAGCGTGATCTGCTCGTATCTGGACGAAGCATTCCCGAACCCGCCGCTGATGCCGAAAAACCCGGTCGAGCGCGCCGCCATGCGGCTGTGGTGCAAGCTGCCCGACGACATCCTGCACATGGCCTGCGCCACCGTGAGCTTTGCGATCTCGTTCGGCCAGCAGCTCAAGAAGAGGGCCGGCGCGGGATTGGAAGAGCGGCTGATGAAGATGCCGGACCCGGCGCGGCGCGAGCGCCAGCGCGCGCTGATCGAGAAGGGCATCGAGGCGCCGTTCTTCCGCGATCACATCAAGGTTTTCGAGAAGACATTCGGCGAGATGGAGGCGCAGCTCGGCAAGGCCAAGTGGCTCGCGTCCGACGCCTACACCTTGGCAGATATCGAGATCACGCCCTACGTCGAGCGCATCGACCGGCTCGGCCTCGCCGGGATGTGGGAGAATCGGCCGCGCCTCGCCGATTGGTTTTCTCGCATCAAGGCGCGGCCGAGCTTCAAGGCGATCGCCGACTATCCGCCGACGACCGGCTACGACGACACCGGTCGCGACGGTCTGAAAAGCTGGCCGCGGATCAAGGAGCTGATCGCGGCGTGATTTAGCGCTGGACGCGGCGTTTCTTTTTCCGCTGCGGCTCGCCGCCATAGCCGGCGACGAAGGCCGGGTTCTGCGTGCAGAAGCCGCGATTGCCCTGAATCACCGCCTGGCGGCAACGCTCGAACGAATCGAAGGTGCAATCTTCCTGGACGTTGCCACCGATGTTCTCGCGGGCGCACCAGGCACCTTCATAGACATAGCCATGCCGCCGGCCGAACAGCACGCTCTGGTCCTCGAAGAACTGCGCGGAGGCCGAGCCGGCGCAAAGCCCGAGCGGCGCCGCAACGGCCAAGGCTGCAATCAAGACTGACAGGCGCATCGGAAACTCCGAAGTTCAAGCGGCCGCGTCGCGCGCCAAGCTACCGTTAAAGAGGGTAAAAACAAGGCCACGCCTGTTTCATTCAGCCTTGACGTTTGCGGCCTTGATGATCGGCCACCATTTCTCAATTTCAGCCTTGTGCAGCACGCGCAGTGCCTCTGGTGAGTGCTGGGCGGGTGGGACGGGCTGCTGGCCGAGATCGGTGAGCCGCGCCCGCGTCGCTGGATCGGTCAAGGCCTCGACGATTGCAGCATTAAGCCGCGTCACGATATCCTTCGGCGTTGCCTTTGGCGCCCAGATTGCGTTCCAAACTGAGGTGTGAAACCCGGGCAGTCCGGCCTCGTCTGTCGTCGGCACTTCCATTGCAGCCGGTAACCGACTTGTGCCGGTGAACGCAAAGCCCTTTACGGTGCCACCGCGGATTTGCGGCAACGCAGTCACGAGATCAGCAATCACGAGGTCGATCTGGCCAGCCACCAAGTCTTGCGTAGCTAGCACGCCGCCGCGGTAATGCGAGAATAGGAAGCGAGTGTCGGTGGCCTTTTGGAACATGATACCGAATACATGCTGCGGGCTACCGACGCCCGCGGTCCCTGCCGTCGCCCTGTCCGGGTTGGCCTTGAGCCAGGCAATGAATTCTTTCAGATCGTTTGCCGGCAGGCTCTTCCTGCCGATGATCATCTGCGAATTGCTCGTCAGCAGCGCGACCGGCTCGAAGTCGTTCAGAACGTCGTATTGCAGTTGGTAGATTGCGCCATTCACAACATGCGTGCTCCAGATACCATTTATCAGCGTGTAACCGTCTGGCGCGGCGCGCGCGACCCGGCCTACGCCGATGCTGCCTCCCGCGCCACCGACGTTTTCTATGATGATGGGCTGCCCAAGCAGTGGCCGCATGCGCTCGGTTAGAAAGCGCGCGAGCGTATCCACTGGGCCGCCGGCAGCGAACGGCACGACCATGGCAATCGGCCGCGTCGGAAAGGCTTGCGCATAAGCCATCCGCGACACCGCCGGCAACGTGGCCGCACCGGCCGCCAGATGTAAGAATTTCCTACGGGGAAGTTTCATGTCGATCCCCCGGTCGAGCTACCGACAGAATATCGAATTTGCAGCCGACCTGTAAGGGAGGGCACGGAACGGACAAACAAATGTCCGCTCTGATGTCACCTATTGGCGCGAAGCGGAAAACATTTGCCCAATCTGAGATTTACCGCTTCTGATCTACCTCGAACATCCGCCAGCATCTCATGTTGCAGTAGCGGAGCCGGTTTTAGCCCCTATCAAAACACTGCTCCGAGCCGTTACGATGCCTCGTCTTAAGCCTGCGGGGACGGTATGAGGCGGCGGGAATTTCTTGGCCTTCTCGGCAGCACGGCAGGGGCGTGGCCTATCGCGGCGCGTGCGCAGTCCGGCCCGATGCGGCGCATCGGCGTGTTGGCAGCCGCCTCCGCCGACGATCCGGAAATACAGGCTCGCCTTGCCGCCTTTCGGCAGAGGCTCGAAAAGCGCGGATGGTACGAGGGCCGCAATGTTCAAATCGAAACTCGCTTCGCGGCCGGAGAAAACTTTGAGCCGCTCGCGAAAGAGCTGGTCGCCATGCGACCGGATGTCATTCTAGCGCATACGACGCCGGTTGCCGCAGCGCTGCAGCGTGAGAGCCGCACTGTACCCATGGTCTTGGTCAACGTCTCCGATCCCATCGGATCAGGCTTCATCACGAGCTTGGCGCGGCCGGGCGGCAACTTCACCGGCGTGCTGCTGTACGAGGCGGGGATCGTTGGCAAGTGGATGGCGCTGCTCAAGGAGATCGCGCCGGGCCTTCAGCGCGTGGCGCTTGTGGCCAACCCAAAGACAACCGCTTATGACTATTTCCTTCGTTCTGCAGAAGCCATTGCGCCGTCGATCGCGATCAAGCTGGTGCCGAGTCCTGTCGCGACGGCGGCCGACATCAAACACGCCATCGATTCATTCGCGGGTGCACCGAACGGAGGCTTGCTCCTGCCGCCGGACGGCACCAGCATCTTGCACCGCGACCTTATCATCGCGCTTGCGGCGCAACACAAACTGCCTGCGGTCTACCCGTTTCATTTCTTTGTCGCGGCCGGCGGCCTCATATCCTATGGGGCCGACCGATCAGACATATTCGGGCTGGCGGCGTCCTATGTTGACCGCGTCCTGCGCGGCGACAAACCCGCCGACCTCCCGGTACAGGCCCCGACCAAATTCGAAACAAGCGTCAACCTGAGAACGGCAAAGGCGCTCGGCCTGTCCATTCCACCGGGCATATTGGTCGCCGCCGACGAGGTGATCGAATAGCGCGATGTCTGTTGTTGGCACAGAGCCGGCACCCGGCATGTCTGCTATTTTGTCGCTATTGGGCAGAGCAGACGTTGGCTGACCGGCCAAAGGAGGCACACGTCATGAAAGGCATCTTCTGCAACATTGTTGGCGGATCAGTCACGTTGACGACACTCCTCGCCCTCTCGATCGCGGCCGGCGCGGCGGCAGCGTCGAAACAAAAGGTCACGTGCCCCTTTCTGAAGGAGGGACGCGTGACATTCGATGTTCCAGCGAAGCTCGGAGACTTGCCCACAGACATCGATTTTGACTATCCCGCCAAGGCGGCCAGCTTCAGTTTCAGAGATAGAAATCTGTCCCTTGTTGCGATGGACGAGGGTGACCCTTCGCGTGTTCGGATCGTGATTTCAGCCCAGCTCAACAAGAAGAGCGGAGCTTACGAGGGACAGATCTTTGTCGACATGGGCGGCAACCAGCTGATGCTGCACAACGGGCCAGTCCGCTGCACTGTTGGGCCGGCATAGTTCAGAGCTTCGACCGCAGCCGATCGGCAACGCGGCGCGCGATCTCCGCCGACGCCTCGGCCGGGATCGGAAACACCGAGCTGACGTTGATTTCGCCAAGCACGTAGCTGTCGGTCCCGCCGACATCGGGTGGCCCCAGCATGAAGTCTGCGTCCCAGATCATCGGCAGGTCGCGTCGCGGAATGCCCAGCAAGGCGGTCAGCTGCGGCACCCATTCGTCTTCCATCAAGCGGCGCAGGCGCTGGAAGCGCGGGTCGGCATTCGGGGTATAGAGCCGCGGTCCGGCCTCGGCGCGCGCGGCCGGTGAGTCGACCAGGGCCTTGACCTTTTGGTGGCCGAAGCCGGCGCAGCGATCGCCGGCCATGTAGCAGCGCACCACACCTTCGTTCAGGCGCATCTGGAACGGCTGATCGGTCACGCCGCCGTCTGCGAAATACTCGACGCATCGCTTGTGAAACTCGTCCAGCGACAGCTCCTCCGATGCCTCCTTGGTGGCATCAAGCACGCGGACCATCGGCCGATCGCGCGAACTTGCAAGCGCCTCGACCTTCCAGACGCCCTGGCCGCCGTTGCCCCGGTTGCGCTTAATCACGCGGGGGCCCGCGGCGAGCCGCGCCGGCAATTCGGCGCGCATTGCCTCGGCAGTTCGGTAGAGGGCCGTATCGCAGCCCCAGCTCATCGTGCGAGTCCGATGGAGCACCTCCTTGGTGCCCATCTTGAGGATCACATCGGGATGGGCGCTCACCCAGACGCCGCGTGCCGCGACCTCGCGCAGCAGCGCATCGAGATTGGCCCGGTTGCGCCCCTCATGAATCGGATTGACCCAGACCAACACGCCATCGAACGTGGCGAGCTGTGCGCGCACGGCGTCGAGGACATCGTCTTCGTAGACCACCGGCTCCGCATCGACGCCGGCATCGGTAAGCGCCGCGAAGACGGCCTTGAACCGGCTGGTCTCCGGCGTGGCGCTCCGCCGCGCCGCTGCATCGCCCCGCCATAGAATCGCGACGCGGCCAAGGCGTGCGGTGGGCTTGGACATGGAAAGCGGCTCCGCATTCATGATCGCGCTCCTCCCCGCGTGCGTGCGCGGGCGGTGAGCAGGACTTGGACGGGGAGCCGTCTTTGAGAGGCCGGGAGCCTGTGACACCCCGACGCCCGATACATAAACTCGACCCGTCGTTCGATCAAGGTGCGGCGTCCGCTCCGTCTTGCTCTTAAATCCGGCGAGGCGATAGCTCTATAAGAACTCCTTATGGCGCTGGGGGTCAGGTGCCATCAGCCTGTTGGCAAGCGCGGTGGTTCAATTATTGTATTGTCGACATTGCCGGCAGGCCGTTTGCAAAGGAGCGCGTCCGACATGAAAATGCGGTTTGTGATCGTGGGTGTATCGATTGCGGTCTTGTCCCTGGCGCACACGCTCGCTCACGGGGAAACGGCGAAGAAGATATCACGGAGCGTCGGGGCCAGGACTGCCGCTTGCAAACTGGATTGCAGCTCCGGCCATCTCCACGGAACTTACCGAAGCTATGGCGCATCCGACCCGGAGCTGAAATCTCCCGAGGCGCGGAAGCTATACGCAGAATGTGTGCGGTTATGCCTCGACCCATTGCCGGGAATTTACGTCCAGAAGTCGATAATCGAATCTGGTGGCTCGTGGTTTGGCAAGACGAAAACAGACTGTCTCGGTTGCCATGCAGAAGGTAAGCCCAAACGGAATTGGCCCGGCATCAATACACTTCCGCAGGACCTCAAGCGCGATAGTTCAACGCGATAATCGTCGCGGTGAGTCGATGCTTTTGGATGGGCCTGGCTACGGCGTCGGCCGTCGCAGATAGGTGCCGGGGGTTATCGTGTAATTCGCGGTCCGGAGCATCTCTTCGGGAAACATCGAGGCGATCGCCTTGTTGTCCTTCAATCGGCCGACGCCGAAATTGAAACGCCTGAGCGAGTGTATCCGACCAGGCATTCGAAGCTTTGCGCTCCACCTCATCCGTTCGGATCATCAGCGTTCGGAAAAAACAGCTGCTCGCCGTTAATCTTGTAGTCGGTGACGGCCTTCTGGCCATCAGGCGACACCAACCAGTCGATGAACGCCTGCCCGAGCTCTTTCCGCACATTGGGGTGCTTGTTCGGGTTCACCAGTATGGCGCCGTACTGATTGAACAGGCGCTTGTCGCCTGCCACCAGAATTTGCAGGTTGTCCTTGTTCTGAAAGTGGATCCAAGTGCCACGGTCGGTCAGTGCATAGCCGCCGCGTGCGCTCGCCATATGGAGCGTCGCGTCCATGCCTCGGCCGATCGGTTCGTACCATGCACCTTTGTCCCGCTCGATATCGATGCCGACGTCCTTGTTCCAGAGCGCGAGCTCGGCCAAATGGGTGCCCGAGTGGTCGCCGCGCGATATGAAGGTCGCTTGTTTGTCTCTGATCGTCTTGAACGCTTGCGCCACGTCGTCCATGCCCTTGATGCCGGCGGGGTCACTCTTCGGCCCGACCAGTACAAAGTCGTTGAACATAACCGGAAATCGTTTCACGCCATGTCCTTCGGCGATGAACCTCAGTTCGGCCAATTTGGCATGCACGAACAACACATCAGCACCGCCACGTCGGCCAGTGTCGAGCGCTTGACTGGTGCCTCGCGCCAGCACCTTCACGGCGATGCCGGTCGTCTGCGTGAAAATCGGCAGCAAATGCCCGAACAAACCCGAATCTTGCGTCGAAGTCGTCGAGGCGATGACAATCGATTTTTCTTGCGCTATCGCGTGGCCCGGCAACAAAGCGGCGATGCCAAGGAACGCGATAAACGCGAGTATGGTGTTCCGCATTGAAAGCATGTTGCCCCGCGAACCCGTACAACCGTAGCCGCTTCGTGCGGTTGATTTAAGGCGTCGCGGTCGCCTTTTTGAATAAGCCCGCGCTTTGCTCCAGCATGTTTGGCGGACACAGGCGGGTCCGAACCACCATACACACGTATAATGCTTTTTTCCGAGCGCGAATTGGAACGCGGCCTCAACCGACCGGCCGCTCGTCGGCGATCACCTTGCCGTCGTTAGGCAGCGAGCCCGGCGGAACGAGCTTCACGGCCCCGCGAACCTTGGTGACCGACGCAAGCGTCGTCCCGAGCGCGTCAGCAAGGCCGGCATCCGCCGCCGCGGTCTCGGCGTGCAGAGTCATCAAGTCCTGCTCGGCCTCGCGGCTGACCACGAGCCGCACACGAGCGAGCTCCGGATGCCGCTTGGCGATCTCCGCAACCTGCGCGGGATGCACGAACATGCCTTTGACTTTGGTGGTCTGATCGGCGCGGCCCATCCAGCCTTTTATGCGCATGTTGGTGCGCCCGCACGGCGAGACACCGGTCAGCACCGCGGACAAATCGCCGGTGGCGAGCCGGATCATCGGATAGTCCGGATTGAACGAAGTGACGACCACCTCGCCGACCTCGCCGTCCGCCACCGGGTCGCCGGTGCCGGGGCGGACGATCTCCAGAATGATCGTCTCATTGACGATCATGCCCTGCTGGGCGTCGGACTCGTAGGAGATCACGCCGGTCTCGGCGATGGCATAGCATTGCAGAACCGACACGCCGCGCGAGGCGAGCTCGGCGCGGAGCGAGCCCGGCAGCGCCGCGCCGGAGACCAGTCCGCGCTTGATCGAGGAGGCGTCCTTGCCGACCTTCTGCGCGGTGTCGAGCAGGATCTTGATGAAGTCGGGCGTGCCGACATAACCGCTCGGCTTGTAATGCGCGATGGCGTCGAGCTGCTGCTCGGTGTTGCCGATGCCGCCCGGAATGACCGCGCAGCCGAGCGCGAGGGCGCCCTCCTCCATGATGTAGGCGCCGGGCGTCAGGTGATGGGAATACGAGTTGTGCACGATGTCGCCGGGACGGAAGCCCGCGGCGAACGCTGCGCGCGCGGCACTGCCGAAGTCGGCCCCGTGGCCTTGCGGCTCGAAGATCGGTCCGGGCGACATGTGCAGGCGCTTGGCCTGGCCGGGCGGCGTGACATTGAAGCCGCCGAACGGCGGAGCTTGTTTTTGCAAGGTCAGCAGATCGGATTTGTGGATCAGCGGCAGCTTGGCGAGCGCCGCCCGCGAATTGACAGCTTTCGGATCGACCCCGGCCAGCTGCTTGGCCCAGCCCGGCGCCGTCATTGCGCGGACGATAATTTCGGGCACCCGCGCGAACAGCTCGCGCTCGCGCGCGGCGGGGTCGCGGGTTTCGAGGGAGTCGTAGTATTCGGGCATGGCTACGCCAGCCAGCGCTTGCGCCGCTTGTAGTGCTTGACGTCGCGGAACGACTTCCGCTTGCCCTCGGCGACGCCGAGGTAAAACTCCTTGACGTCCTCGTTCTCGCGCAACGCCTTGGCCTCACCGTCCATCACGACGCGGCCATTTTCGAGAATGTAGCCGTAGCTGGCGTATTTCAGAGCCATGTTGGTGTTCTGCTCGGCGAGCAGGAAGGAGACACCCTCCTTGCCGTTGAGGTTCTTCACGATCTCGAAGATCTCCTCGACGATCTGCGGCGCCAGTCCCATCGACGGCTCGTCGAGCAGGATCATTTTTGGCCGCGACATCAGCGCGCGTCCGACCGCGCACATCTGCTGCTCGCCGCCGGAGGTGTAGCCGGCGGTTGATTCGCGGCGTTCCTTAAGGCGCGGGAAATACGAATAGACCAGCTCAAGATCGCGCGCGACCGCGGCCTTGCCGTCGCGGCGCGTGAAGGCGCCGGTCATAAGGTTCTCCTCGACGGTGAGATGAGCGAAGCAGCGGCGCCCCTCCATCACCTGGATGCAGCCGCGCTGGACCAGATCGTTGGGCGACAGCCGGTGCACCTGCTCGCCATCGAACAGGATGGCGCCCTTGGTGACCTCGCCGCGTTCGGCGTGCAGCAGGTTGGAGATCGCCTTGAGGGTCGTGGTCTTGCCGGCGCCGTTGGCGCCGAGCAGCGCCACAATGCCGCCCTTGGGCACCGCGAGGGAGACGCCTTTCAGTACGAGGATGACAGAGCTGTAGACCACCTCGATGTTGTTCATCGAGAGGAAGGATGCCGTTTCGGTTTTGGTGGTGGGTACAGCGGATGCCATCGGGTCCTCGTCAAGGAAACGGGCGGCGGCTGGTACCGCCGCCCGCAACGCTTTGAAGCTGCGCGTCAGCTCTCCTTGGAGCAATCGCGGGGAGTGATCTTCTTGTCGGCCGCGTACTTGGCCGAGGCATCTTTGACCATCGGATCGAGGATCGACAGGTCGGCCTTGTAGTTGCCCGAGATCGTCTTCCACTCCTTGCCGTCCCACTGCTGCATGCGGGCAACGTCGGCGCCCTGGTGGTCCTGGCAGGAGAACTTCATCGGCTCCAGCATGCCTTCGAAGCCAAGTTCCTTGATGCGCGCGGCGGTGAGATTGAGGTTCTCGAAGCCCCAGCGGATCTGCTCGCCGGTCATCGGCTTGTTGCCGTACCGCTTCATCGCGGTCCGGATCGCCTCGGTGCCAATCATCGAGTTGAGCAGGCCGCGGTTGTAGAGCACCTGCGCGTAGTCATCCTTGGCGACCGACTTGCCCTTGGACAGCACGAACTTGTCGAGGTCGGCGTGCACCTTGAACTTGCCGGCACCATGCTGGAGCATCAGCGCCTTGTAGCCCTTGGACTGGTCGCCGGCCGGCGTCACGTCGGGCTCGGCGCCCGACCACCACACGCCGATCATCTTGTCGCGCGGATAGCCGACCGCGGCCGCTTCCTTGATGGCGGTGGAGTTCATCACGCCCCAGCCCCAGAGCAGCACGTAATCCGGACGATCCTGACGGATCGCCAGCCACTGCGACTTCTGCTCGACGCCCGGATGCGTGACGGGAATCGCCTTGAAGGTGAAGCCGTTGAGCTTGGCGCGCTCTTCCAGCGCCGGGATCGGCTCCTTGCCGTAGGGGCTGTCGTGATAGACGAGACTGATCTTCTTGCCCTTGAGCTTGTCGATGCCGCCGAGCTCGTGAGCGATGTGCTGGATGGCGACGTCGGCGGCGGTCCAATAGGAACCGACTGCGATGAAATTCCACGGGAACACCGCGCCGTTCTTGCTCTCGGAGCGGCCGTAACCCATCGTCAACAACGGAATCTTGTCACCCGGCGCCTTCTCGGTCAGCGCGAAGGTGATACCGGTTGAGAGCGGCGAGAAATAGCCGGCGCCGGTCGGGCCCTTGCCCTTGAGGCGCTCGTAGCATTCCACGCCCTTGTCGGTGGCGTAGCCGGTCTCGCATTCCTCCGACGCGATCTTGACGCCGTTGATGCCGCCGTCGCGCTCGTTGAGCAGCGTCCAGTAATCGGTGACTCCGTCAGCGAACGGTATGCCGTTCGGCGCATAAGGTCCGGTGCGGTAGACCAGCGCCGGCAGGAACTGCTCGTTCGCCTGCGCCAGTGCCGGTTCCGCGAGCGCCGTCACGCCAAGCGCTGTAGCGGCCAGAGCCAAGGTGAATTTCATCATGCTTCCCTCTCCTTGTCAGACCGGCAAGACGCCGGTGCTCTGAAGCGATTGTTCTGGTTGTGGTGCGCCGCGTCGCTTCCGACCGCGCGGCCGCATCGTAACCTCAAGCCTAGGCCCTCAATAGGGGTAAGGCCAGAGCCGAAGCTTCTCCTTGCCGGTCGACCAAAGTCTAGCAAAGCCATGGGGTTCGACGATCAGCAGCCAGCAGATCAGGGCCCCTGTGACAATGAAGACCAGGAGCGACACGGTCTCGACCGAGATCGCGATACCGATGGCGTGTGGCACCTGATCGAGCAGAATCGGCAGCACCAGGATAAAGGCGGCACCTAGGAACGAGCCGAGGATCGAGCCAAGCCCGCCGATGATGACCATGAACAGGATCTGGAACGAGCGGTCGATGTTGAAGGCGAGCGGCTCCCAGGCGCCGAGATAGATGAACGCCCACAGCGAGCCGGCGACGCCGATGATAAAGGACGATAGCGCGAAGGCCGTAAGCTTGGCGTAAAGCGGCCGGATGCCCATCAACTCGGCGGCGATGTCCATGTCGCGGATCGCCATCCATTGCCGCCCGATATTGCCGCGCACCAGGTTCTTCGCCAGCAGCGCGAACACAGTGACGAACAGGAGACAAAGCAGGTACTTCTCGATCGGCTTGTTGGCATAGAAGCCGAAAAAGTTCAGTGCCGGCGCCACCACCGAGCCGGAACTGGTGTAGTTGGTGAACCACTTCACGCGGATGAACACCCAGTCGAAGAAGAACTGCGCGGCGAGCGTGGCGACCGCGAGATAGAGGCCCTTGATGCGCAGGCTCGGCACACCGAACAGAATGCCGACGAACGCCGCCATCAGGCCGCCGAGCAGGATGCACCAGAACACCGGCAGCGGCGGGATATTGATGGTGAACAGTTCGAGCGGAATGTGGATGCCGGTGCCGAACTTGTAGGCGCTGTAGGCGCCAATCGCCATGAAGGCGCCGCTGCCGAGCGAAAGCTGGCCGCAGTAACCGGTGAGGATGTTCAGGCCCACGGCGGCAAGCGACAGGATCAGGAACGGAATGAGGATGGCGCGCAACAGATACTCGCCGCGGAGCGGCCAGACCTGGAAGGCGTCGAGCAGCGGCACGCCGACGAACGCCAGGATCAGCAGGCCCCAGAGTGCGATGCGATCCTGCCGGATCGGAAAGATCGCCATGTCGGCTGAGTAGCTCGTCTTGAACTGGCCGGTCTCGCGGTAGAGCATGTTCCCTCAAATCCGCTCGATGATGCGTTCGCCGAACAGGCCCTGCGGCCGCGCCATCAGCACGATCAGCGCCAACACATAAGCAAACCAGTATTCGATGCCGCCGCCGATGAAGGGACCGAGATAGGCCTCGGCGAGCTTTTCGCCGGCGCCGACGATCAGCCCGCCGACGATGGCGCCGGGCACGGAGGTAAATCCGCCGATGATGAGAACAGGCAGCGCCTTCAGCGCCAGGAACGTGATCGAGAACTGTACGCCGAGCTTGGTGCCCCACACGGTCGCTGCCACGAGTGCGACGAGGCCTGCCACCAGCCAGACCACGAACCAGATCCAGCCGAGCGGAATGCCGACCGATTGTGCCGCGGCGTGATCGTCGGCGACGGCGCGGAGCGCGCGGCCGGTTTTCGTCCGCTGGAAGAACAGCGCCAGCCCAGCGACCAGCACGGCCGCGATCACTCCGCCCCAGACGTCGATCTTGCTGACCAGGATACCGCCCTCGAATGTCTTGTCGAACAGGAACCAGGCATCGTCGGGAAACAGCCGCAGCGGATACACGTCGGAGCCGAACAGCATTTGCGCGCCGCCCTCGATCATGAAGGTGACGCCGATGGTCGACATGAAGAGAATGAGGCCGTCCTGGTTGACCAAAGGTCCTAGCACATAGCGCTCCACCAGGAACGCCGTGATCGCCATGATGACGCCGGCGAACAACAGGCCGATGACGATCGCCGACCAGACCGGGAAGCCCTTGGCGACCAGCCAGTCGAGCGAGCGAACCAGCGCCAAGCCGGCGAGCAGCACCATCGAGCCCTGCGCGAAATTGAACACGCCGGACGCCTTGAAGATCAGCACGAAGCCCAGCGCCACCAGCGAATAGAGCACCCCGGCGAGGAGCCCGCTGATCAACACTTCAAGGAATTGGCCGAATGCGACCACGTCTAATACCCCTCCGCTCTCCACGTCATGGCCGGGCTTGTCCCGGCCATGGCGAACGCTGGTTCTGTACGTGTTGCAAAGCCATCAATGTGCCACTCCCAAGTACGCATCGATGACGTTCTGATCCTGCTTGACGTGGTCCGGCGTGCCGTCGGCGATCTTGACGCCGTGGTCGAGCACCACCACCCGATCGGACAGATCCATCACCACGCCCATGTCGTGCTCGATCAGCGCGATGGTGGTGCCGAAATGATCGTTCACGTCGATGATGAAGCGCGACATGTCCTCTTTCTCCTCGAGGTTCATGCCGGCCATCGGTTCGTCGAGCAGCAGCAGGTCCGGCTCCATGGCGAGTGCGCGGCCGAGCTCGACGCGCTTCTGCAAACCGTAAGGCAGCCGCGCCACCGGCACCTTGCGGATCGCCTGGATCTCCAGGAAGTCGATGATCTCCTCGACCCGGTGGCGGTGCGCGATCTCTTCGTTGAGCGCGGGGCCGACGCGCAAGAGCTGCCACAGGAAGCCGTGCTTCATCTTCAAGGTGCGGCCCGCCATGATGTTGTCGAGCGCGCTCATGCCCTTGAACAGCGCGACATTCTGGAACGTGCGGGCGATGCCGCCGCGGGCGGCGTCATGGGGCTGCATCTTGCTACGCGTCTCGCCCTTGAAGGTGATGCGCCCCTGCTGCGGCTGGTAGAAGCCGTTGATGACGTTGAGCATCGAGGTCTTGCCGGCGCCGTTCGGGCCGATGATGGCGCGCACCTCGCCCTTCTTGATGTCGAACGACACATCACGGATCGCGCGAACGCCACCGAACGACAGTGACACGTTTTCGATCGAGAGCAGTATCTCGCCGGCGGCAATGTCGCTGGCGGACGGTGCCCTCATGCCGCCTTCCCGAGCGCCGGCGTGACCGGAACAGTGGCAACGTCGCGGATCTTCACCCGCGCCGACAGCATGCCCTTGCGGCCGTCCTCGAAGGTTACCTCAGTCGAGATGTCGGCCTCCTTCGAGCCGTCATAGAGCGCCTTGACCAATGGCGCGTAGCGCTCGGCGACGAAGCCTCGGCGCACCTTCTGCGTCCGCGTCACCTCGCCGTCGTCGGCGTCGAGTTCCTTGTGCAGGATCAGGAACCGCCGCACCTGCGCGCCCGCCGTCACCTTGTCCTCGGCGAGCGAGCGATTGGTCTCCTCGATGTTCTTCTGGATCATGTCGTAGACCAGCGGATGACCGGCCAGCTCCTGGTATGAGCCGTAGATCACGTTGTTGCGCTCGGCCCAGCTGCCGACCGCGGCAAGATCGATGTTGATCATCACGGCGACGAAGTCGCGGCCGTCGCCGTAGGCCACCGCCTCCCGGATGTTGGGAAAGAACTTCAGCTTGTTCTCGACGTACTTCGGCGGGAACAGCGTGCCGTCCTTGAGCTTGCCGACGTCCTTGGCGCGGTCGATGATTTTCAGGTGCCCCGTCTTGCTGTCGAAGAAGCCGGCGTCGCCGGTCTTCACATAGCCGTCCGGCGTCATCGTTTCCTTGGTCTTGGCGTCATCCTTGAAGTAGCTGACGAACATGCCGGGCGACTTGAACTGCACCTCTCCGTTTTCGGCGATGCGAAGATCGACGTTCGGCAGCGCCGGCCCGACGGTGTCGGCGTAGATCTGGCCGTCCGGCTGCGCTGTGAGATACAGGAACGCTTCGGTCTGACCATAAAGCTGTTTCAGGTTCAGGCCGAGCGAGCGATAGAACGAAAACAAATCCGGCCCGATCGCCTCGCCGGCCGTATAGGCGATCCGCACATTGGAGAGCCCAAGCACGTTCTTCAGCGGTCCATAAACCAGGATGTTGCCAAGCCAGTATGCGAACCGGCCGTGCAGTGGCACCGGCTGCTGGTTGAGAATTTTTTCGCCGTAGCGGCGCGCCACGCCGATGAAGTGGTGGAAAAGCTGGCGCTTGATGAAGCCGGCATCCTCCATGCGGATCATCAACCGGGTGAGCATCTGCTCGAAGGAGCGCGGCGGGGCGAAGAAGAACGTCGGTCCAATCTCGCGAAGGTCCGCCATTGCGGTATCGCCGCTCTCCGGACACGCCATGCAGAACCCCGCGACCAGACCCTGCGCGTAGTTGAGATAATGGTCGCCAACCCAGGCGAGCGGCAGATAGGCCAACGCCTCGTCCTTCTCCGTCAAGCTGTCGAAGGCGACCGTGTCGGAGCTCGCCCCGATGCAGCGCTCGGCCGACAGCACCACGCCCTTGGATTGCCCGGTGGTGCCGGAGGTGTAGAGGATGATCGAAGTGTCGGAGCCCTTGCCAGCGGCGATCTCGGCGTCGAGCCAGGCGGCAAGGCCCGCATCCTCCGCCAGCGCTTTACGGCCATCAGCGATAACATCTTCGATCGAATGGAGCCGAGTATGGTCGTAGTCGCGCAAGCCGCGCGGCTCGTCATAGACCATGGTCTCGAGCTTCGGCAGCCGCTCGGACACCGAGAGAATCTTGTCGACCTGCTCCTGGTCCTCGACCGCGGCGAAGCGCACCTCCGCGTGCGCGAGCACGTAACTGAGCTCGTCCGCCACCGCGTCGGCATAGACCGGCACCGGGACGACGCCGAGCGCCTGCGCCGACATCAACGATTCGTAGAGCCGCGGCCGGTTGGCGCCGACGATCGCCATGGTGTCGCCGCGCTTCAACCCCAGGCGGTGCAGACCGGCCGCATAGGCGCGCACCTCGTCGAGCAACTGCGCCCAGGTCAGTGTCTGCCAGATGCCCAAATCCTTGTGCCGCATCGCCGGCCGGTTGCCGAAGTTGCGCGCATTGCGGATCAGCAATTTCGGAAAGGTATCCGCGTCGGCGGGAACAGGTCTCGCCACGGCTTCCTCCCACAAGGCCGCGCAACCGTGATGCGCAGCGCCGCATTTCCCCTCTCCCGCCGCCCCCGCGGCAGGCCCTTGGTCGCGTCTTGGCATCGATAAGAATGGACCGCCGCCGGCCGGTCAAGCCTGAGCCGCGCCGCACCTGACCAAAGGCTAAGTTAAGCGGCCCGCCTTGTGCTCAAGCGCCCCGCCTTGTGCTAAAGACCTGATCCCCGCAATATTTCCGGCAAATGCCAATCAAATTCGAGGGCTGCAATGGGTGAGTTTGCGATCGGTCAGGGCGTACCGCGGTTCGAGGATCCGAGGCTGCTGCGCGGCGGCGGCAAGTATGTAGACGACATTGCGTTGCCGGGGATGGCGTTCGGGCACGTGCTCCGTTCACCGCATGCCCACGCGAAAATCAAATCCATCGACACCTCCAAGGCCAAGGCCGCGCCCGGCGTGCTCTGCGTTCTGACCGGCGAGGACTGGATCAAGTCCGGCTGGGGCGACCTGCCGGTGCCCGGCACCCACAAACGCCGTGACGGCTCGACCAACTACAAGCCGCGCTATCCTGCGCTGGTGAAGGACCGCGTGCGCTTCGTTGGTGATTACGTGGCCTTCGTGGTGGCCGAGACCAAGAACCAAGCGATGGACGCCTGCGAGCTGATCGAGGTCGATTACGAAATCCTGCCGGCCACAGTCGCCACCGCCGACGCCGCCAAGCCCGGCGCGACGCTGGTCTGGGACGACTGCAAGGACAACATCTGCTTTGTGGCGATCCACGGCGACAAAGCCAAGACCGAAGAGGCCTTCGCCAAGGCCGCCCATGTGGTGAAGGAGCATCTCGTCATCAACCGCGTCACCACGGCGTCGATGGAGCCGCGCGGCTCGGTCGGCGAGTATAACGCGATCGAAGACCGCTACACGATCTACACCACCCTGCAACGCGCACATCCCTACCGCGCCGAGTTGGCCAAGCTCGTGCTGAAGGTGGCCGAACACAAGGTACGCGTGGTTGCCCCCGATATCGGCGGCAGCTTCGGCATGAAGTCGGCAATCTACAACGAGGTGCCGCTGGTCCTCCTGGCGTCGAAGAAGATCGGCCGCCCGGTGAAGTGGATGAGTACGCGCTCGGAGGCGTTTCTCAGTGACGCGCAGGCGCGCGATAACGTCACCAATGCCGAGCTCGCGCTCGACAAGGACGGCACCTTCCTCGGCTTCCGCGTGATGTCGACGGTGAATGCCGGCGCCTATCTGCAATCGGGCTTCCAGGCCTACACCGGCAACCTCGGCACCCTTGCCGGCGTCTACCGGACACCGGCGATGTACGTTGAATCGACCGCAGTGTTTTCGCACACCCAGCCGATGCGGCCCTATCGCGGCAACGGGCGGCCCGAAGCCGCCTACGTCATCGAGCGCATGGTCGACGTCGCGGCGGCCACGCTGAAGATGGACCCGGCGGAACTCCGGCGGAAAAATTACATCCCGCCACAGGCGATGCCGTTCAAAACCAGCCTCACCTTCACCTATGACTCCGGCGAATTCGAGAAGGGCATGGACCTCGCGCTCAAGATGGCGGACTGGGACGGCTTTGCCAAACGGAAGGCGGAATCGAAGAAGAAGGGCAAGCTACGCGGCCTCGGCATGTCGAACACCATCGAGCGGGCGGCAGCGCCGAGCTTCGAGGGGGCCGAAATCCGCTTCGACCGCGGCGGCACGGTGCAGATCTTTTCCGGCAGCATAAACCAGGGTCAGGGCCACGAGACCACGTTCAAGCAGGTGGTCGCCGACAAGCTCGGCGTGCATCCGGACAACATCGAGTACATCCAGGGCGATACCGACAAGGTGTTCTTTGGTGAAGGTACCGGCGGCTCGCGCTCGGCCACCATGTCGGGCTCGGCGTTCTATCAGGCGGGTGAAAAGGTCATCGCCAAAGCCAAGGCGATCGCCGCACATAATCTCAAGGTCGATGTCGCCGACATCAATTTCAACGAGGGCCTGTTCTCCAGCACCAAGACCAACCAGACCGTGACGATCCAGGACGTGGCGCAGGACTCCTACAACCCGGCCAAGTTGCCCAAAGACATGGAAGCCGGCCTCTACGCCACCGCTGTTTACAAGGCCGACGTGGAGAACTTCCCAAACGGCGTGCACATCTGCGAGGTCGAGGTCGATCCCGATACCGGCAAGACCGAAGTGGTGAGATACAACGTGGTCGACGACGTCGGCACGGTGATGAATCCGCTGCTGCTCAAGGGCCAAATCGTCGGCGGCGTGGCGATGGGTGTCGGGCAAATCCTGAAGGAAGACATCAACTTCGACGCTGGCGGCCAGCTCACCACCGGCTCGTTCATGGACTACGCGATGCCGCGCGCCCACGATTTCTGTGCGATCGACGTGAAAGCCAATCCGGTGCCGACCAAGACCAACC
>Ga0207711_10001913_pt1 | contig 18913 bp, 15 predicted proteins | sample KBSS34metaG_FD_184401 | JGI IMG/M metagenome (GOLD analysis project Ga0207711, IMG submission 184401) | Switchgrass rhizosphere microbial communities from Kellogg Biological Station, Michigan, USA - KBS S3-4 metaG (SPAdes) (version 2) | ecosystem: Host-associated > Plants > Roots > Rhizosphere...
CGATCTCATAGTTGGCACGCACGGTCGCGGCATCTATATCATCGACGACATCACGCCGTTGCAAGCGATGTCGCAGAAAGTGCTCGACTCGGAAGTCACATTGTTTGACGTGAGGCCGGGAACGATTTGGCAAAACGATCCTCGACTCGGTCGGTACTGGGGTGGCGCGAAACTCTTCCGCGGCACGAACCCGGCTGCGGGAACAGCGATTAGTTACTACCTGAAGTCTGCTCCGTCCGGCGAAGTGAAAATGACGATCTCGGATTACTCGGGCAAGGTGGTCCGAAACATCGTCGGCACGAATGAAGTCGGGTTGAACAGAGTACAGTGGAACCTTCGCGGTGATCCGCCTCCGCGTCCGCCCGGTGGTGGTGGGTTTGGAGGCGGTGGCGGCGGAGGAGGAGGTGGTGGTGGTTTCGCCGCCCTACTGGCCCAGGGCCTCCCGCTCGAAGCCGGCACGTACAACGTAACGCTGACCGTTAATGGTAAGGACTACAAGACTAAGGTCGTCATCGAGAACGACCCCGGCTTAAACTAAAACCAAGCCACGGATTACACGGATCAAAAAACCGATCTGTGTAATCTGTGGCTAGATCACTCTCGCAATCACGCACTTCAGGTAATAAGTCTCAGGCATGCCGAGCAGCACCGGATGATCCGCGGCCTGCATCCGTTTCTCTACGATCTGCACACGCCGGCGCGCGTCGAGCGCGGCCTGATTAACGATCTCGAGAAACAACTCCTCCGAAACGTGATATGAACACGTACACGTTACCAACACACCACCCGCATGCAGCAGCTTCAACGCACGTAAGTTGATCTCTTTATAACCGCGAATCGCAGCCTTCAAACTCGCGCGATTCTTAGCGAACGCCGGCGGGTCGAGCACGATCACGTCGAAACGTTCGCCACCTGCTTCCAACTCACGCAACGCATCGAAGACGTTCGCTTCACGAAACTCAACGTTGTGGAGATCGTTCAGCGCCGCGTTCTTTCGCGCGGCCGCAACTGCGTCAGCGGAAATATCGATACCAATCACGTTCTCGCACGCCGTTGCGAGGTGCAGCGCAAATGCGCCGTTGAAAGTGAAGCAGTCGAGTGCACGTTGTTTATTCGTCGTTGCGGCAGCGGCGCGTGCGGCGAGACGATTCTCACGCTGGTCCAAAAACGATCCGGTCTTTTGTCCGCCGAGTGGCTCGACGTGGAAATGCAGCCCATGCTGGAGAATCTCCAACTCCGCGGGAGGATTGCCGTAGACAGTCGCTGAGATCAGCGGCAGTCCTTCGAGCTCTCGCACTCGCGCATCGTTTCGCTCTATCACAGCGCACGGATTGAATTCTTCGATCAGTATTTCCGACAGCAACGACTTGAGCGCGTCAGTCCCCTGCGACAACGTTTGCATCACGAACACGTCCGTATAGCGATCGACGATCAGTGAAGGCAGCAAGTCTCCTTCGGAATAAATGAGACGATAGGCGTTCGTGTCGGGAGGAATGGTTCTTCTGCCGGCGGCCTCACGGATTCGTCGCTGCCACCATGCGCGATCGATCTCTTCGCTGCTCTGCGTCAGGAATCGGAGCGCGATTTGCGAGGCGTCGCTGAACAGTGCCTGGCCGATAAAGTTACCGCGTTCATCTTTGACTGAAACAACTGATCCGCCCGCCGCATCAACGTCAACCAGATCGCTCCGGTAGATCCACAGATGACCATTTCTGACGCGATCCGCACCGCGTTTGTTTACTAGAACCATTTTCATTAACAATACTCTGCCACGAAAAGGCACAAAAGGCACAAAATGGGTTAAGCTAAGTCCTGCTTTTTTATTTGATTTTGTGCATTTTGTGCTTCTTTGTGGCTAAAGCTTTTATGCCCAATTTCAATCCTCAGAACACGCGCGCGATTGACTACGAGAAGGACCTTGGCGATCCGGGCGAGTTTCCTTACACGCGCGGCATTTACCCGAATATGTATCGCGGGCGCCTTTGGACCATGCGGCAGTATGCCGGTTACGCGACCGCTGAAGAGTCAAACGCACGTTACAAATATCTTCTCGCACAGGGCACGACCGGCCTTTCGGTCGCCTTCGATCTTCCCACACAGATTGGTCTCGACTCCGACGATCCGTTGTCGCTTGGTGAAGTGGGAAAAGTCGGGGTTGCGATCGACTCGCTCGAGGACATGGAGCGGCTCTTTGCCGGGATTCCGCTCGACGAAGTCTCGACCTCGATGACTATCAACGCGACGGCGGCGATCCTGTTGTCGTTGTATCTTGCCGTCGCGCGCAAGCAGGGTGTTCCGTTCAGCAAAGTCAGGGGCACACTGCAAAACGATATTTTGAAAGAGTACATCGCGCGCGGCACTTACATTTATCCGCCCGCGCCTTCGCTCCGTCTCGTTACGGACACCTTCGCCTACTGTGCTCGCGAAGTGCCCAACTGGAACACGATCTCGATTAGCGGGTATCACATTCGCGAAGCCGGTTCGACTGCCGTGCAGGAAGTTGCGTTCACACTCGCTGACGGAATCACTTATGTCGAAGCAGCACTCGCGGCTGGACTCGGGATTGACGACTTCGCGCCACGCGTCTCATTTTTCTTCAACGCGCATAACAACCTGCTCGAAGAGATCGCGAAGTATCGCGCGGCGCGACGTTTGTGGGCCCGCATCATGCGCGATCGTTTCAACGCACGCGATCCGCGTTCGCTAATGATGAGATTTCACACGCAGACGGCCGGCTCGTCGTTGACTGCGCAACAACCGGAAGTGAATATCGTGCGCACGACGATTCAGGCGCTTGCGGCTGTGTTAGGCGGAACGCAGTCGTTACACACAAACTCGATGGACGAAGCACTCGCGTTGCCGACTGAAACCGCGGCGCGCATAGCCTTGCGAACGCAGCAGGTGATTGCTTACGAGTCGGGAGTTGTTGACATCGCTGATCCACTGGCGGGTTCATACGCGATTGAACATCTGACTGACGAGATCGAAGAGCAAGCGCAAGCGTATCTGAAAAAAATTGAAGCGATGGGTGGGATGCTGCGTGCAATTGAAACCGGGTACGTGCAGCGGGAGATACAGGAATCCGCGTATCGATATCAGAAAGCAGTTGAGACGCAGGAACAGGTAGTGGTTGGCGTAAATCGTTTTCAGATCGAAGAGGAATCTCCCGTGAACGTGCTGCGGATCGACCCGGCATTGGAACAGGCGCAGGTGGAGCGCGTGCGAGCATTGCGCGCGCGACGCGATGCAAAGCTCAGTGGGGATGCGCTGACCACACTCGAACAAGCAGCGCAGACGGATGAGAATCTTTTGCCGCACATACTCGCGTGTGTTGAGGCGTACGCGACTGTAGGCGAGATAAGCAATACATTGCGACGTGTTTGGGGCGAGTATCGAGAGACGTCAACGATTTAGAGGAAAGGTCATCCACAGATTACACAGATTGTTTAGAAATATCTGTGTAATCTGTGGATGGATTGAATAGCTTATGAACAGAAGAACCTTTACCAAATCCCTGGCGCTCAGCGCAGCGGCACTTGGCTTTAATGGCGTTCCGTCGTTCGCGTTTAAGCCGGCGGCGCCACAGTTTTCCATCACCATGGACGACTTCAACTGGCAGAATGCCGTAAAGCTCACGGCCGCCGAACGCAACGAATCGATCCTCAACACGCTACAGACGAACTCGATCAAAGCAGCTGCGTTTGTCATCGGCCGCAACATCGACAGCGACGAGGGGAAACAACTTCTCTCGCAATGGGATAAGGCGGGTCACCTGATCGGCAACCACACCTATTCACATCGTAACTACAATGCGCCTGAAACAGTCGTCGCCGATTATCTGCAAGACATCCTGCGCGCCGAGGAACTGCTCAAACAGTTTCCACGCTTTCAAAAATACTTCCGCTTCCCGGCGTTGAAGGAAGGCGACACAGCGGCGAAGCGCGACACAATGCGAGCTTTCCTGGCCGAGCACGGCTATCGCGTCGGTCACGTTACGATCGACAACTCCGATTGGCTCATCGATCAGCGTCTAACGGCGCGCCTGAAGAAAGACTCGAGCGCCGATGTGAAACTGTATCGCGACTTTTACCTGGAACACATGTGGGCACGCGCTGAGTATTACGATGCGCTCGCGCGTCGTGTTATGGGTCGTCCGGTGAAGCATACGCTGTTGGTGCATTTCAATCTTCTCAACGGCCTTTTCCTAAACGACGTGATTGCGATGCTGAAGTCGAAAGGCTGGCAAGCGATTGACGCCGAAGAAGCTTTCAAAGATCCTGTATTCTCAGCAAGGCCGAAAGTGCTGCCGGCGGGGGAGAGCATCGTCTGGTCAATCGCAAAAGAGAAGGGCACGATAGCTAAGTCGTTGCGCTATCCGGCCGAGGATGGCGAATACGAAAACGCGCGCATGAATAAGCTCGGACTATGAAGCGAATCTCACTGGTGGTCTGTGTTCTAATCATGGCGGTGTCCGCCGCGAGACCGCAAACATTTGACACTACGCGCTGGACCCTCTACACAGTCAAGGATGAACGTTTCTCAATCGCCTTGCCGGTTCTTCCAGTGTTAGAGATTAGCAAAGAAACGCGAACGCTACCTCGGAAAGATCGCCGGAGACGTGTTATCAAGTGTTCTATGAAGGATGTCGATTATTCCATTCAGATTGTTGAGAACCCGAAGCCGCGACTGACCCTGGAGCTATTCATACAGGAACAAACAGCGGCAAACCCGTCCGACAAACTTACTTCCGGACGTGATTTCAGTCGCGATGGCCGCGCTGCTAAAGAATTTGTTTATGCTGATGGAAAGGGCATGGTGCAATTCCTTGCGACTGAAGATCGGCTTTATGAAGTGCGCGCGTATGGCGCGCCCGTAGACGACCCGCGAATCAACACATTCTTTCACTACTTAGCGCTGAAAAAACAAAAAAACGCGATTGAGATTTCCGAGAAGGTTCAAGCTGGAGCCCTTGAGACTGACACTGAAAATGTTTTCATCGGCAATCAAGTCGATACCAAAGTTCGTCTTATTAAAAAACCAGAGCCTTCTTACAGCGAGGAGGCCAGAAGCAGGGCAATCACCGGAACTGTGATCTTAAAATGCATCTTCGCAGCCAACAGTACCGTGACCAACATTCGAGTAGTGGCAGGTTTGCCTTATGGATTAACAGAAAAAGCTATCGAGGCTGCACGTAACATCAAGTTCGTTCCGGCTACGAAGGACGGGAAAAACGTTTCGATGTGGATGCAGCTCGAATACAACTTCAATCTGTATTGATCGCCGATGGCCCACCTGCTCGAAGTTCGAAATCTTCAGACACATTTCCCGACTCGCGGCGGACTCGTGCGCGCGGTTGATGGCGTCAGCTTCTATCTCGATCGCGGCGAGTTGTTGGGACTGGTCGGTGAGTCCGGTTGTGGGAAGTCGATGACGGCGCTCTCCGTGATGCGACTGATTGCGCCGCCCGGAAAGATCGTCAACGGCGAAATACTTTTCGACGGCAAAGACCTGCTCAAACTCTCCGACGCCGAGATGCGCGAGATGCGCGGCGACGACATCGCGATGATCTTTCAGGATCCGATGACTTCGCTCAATCCTGTTTTCACAGTCGGTGAGCAAATCAGTGAAGCGCTGCGGCTGCATCGCAAGCTGTCGAAGAAGGAGGCACGCCAGGCCACGATCGAGGCAATGCGAGAAGTTGCGATTCCGGATCCGGCGCGGCGCGTGAGTGATTATCCACATCAACTCTCGGGGGGCATGCGACAACGCGTCATGATCGCGATGGCCCTCGCCTGCAATCCCAAACTGTTGATTGCAGACGAACCTACGACGGCTCTCGACGTCACGATTCAGGCTCAAATTCTCGAGTTGTTGGATGAATTGAGAAAGCAGAGAGAGCTGGCAGTGCTTTTGATCACGCACGACCTCGGTGTTGTTGCTGAAGTCGCCGATCGCGTGGCGGTAATGTACACCGGGAGGATAGTTGAAGAGTCGCCGGTTGAGGAGTTGTTTGCACGGCCCAAACATCCTTACACCGAGGGCTTGCTGCGTTCGGTGCCGAAGCTCACCAGCACCACCGTGATTCAGAAGGAACGTTTGGAAACCATTGAAGGTGTGGTGCCGCGCCCGACCGACTTGCCGCCGGGTTGTCACTTCGCGCCGCGTTGTCATCATCGTATGCCTCGTTGCACCACGGAAGAGATTCCGCTTTACCAACTCGACGGCAGCGTGCAGGTGCGTTGTGTGCTTTACGATCTCGCAGCAGCAGTAACGGCGGACCACGAAGGTGTTCATGAGCGCTCAAGTTGAGACAAACAAACAAGCTGATTCACCGCCGCTCGCGGAAGACACGCTGATCAGTGTTCGTGGTCTCGTGAAGCATTTTCCTGTCGAAGGTTCCGACGACGTGGTGCGCGCGGTTGATGGTGTGTCGTTTGAGATCTTCGCGGGCGAGACGTTGGGTTTGGTGGGCGAGTCGGGTTGTGGAAAGTCGACAGTCGGACGCTGTCTGCTGCGTTTGATCGAACCGACCGCGGGACACGTTCTTTTCGAGGGACGCGACATCCTCGCGCTCGACAAGAGAGAGTTGCGCGAGATGCGACGTGAGATGCAGATCATTTTTCAGGATCCGTATGCTTCGCTGAACCCGCGCATGAAGATTGGCGACATCGTTGCTGAGCCACTCAAGATTCACAACCAGGGGACGAAGAGCGAACGTCGCGAGCGAGTTGCGAATCTGCTGCGACGCGTCGGTCTCGACCCTGATTACATGAATCGTTATGCGCATGAGTTCTCGGGCGGGCAACGGCAGCGCATCGGTGTTGCGCGCAGTCTCGCGCTCAATCCGAAATTGATTGTTGCCGACGAGCCGGTGTCGGCACTCGACGTCTCCGTGCAAGCGCAGGTGGTGAACCTGCTTCAGGAACTTCAGGAAGAGTTCAAACTCACTTACTTATTCATCTCGCACGGTCTCGCGGTTGTCGAACATATTTCGACGCGCGTCGCGGTCATGTACCTGGGCCGGATCGTCGAGATTGCGGGCGCGGCGGAGTTGTACGCGCACCCGCTTCATCCTTACACGCAGGCGTTGTTGTCAGCCATTCCGATTCCCGATCCGCAGCAGAAACGCAAGCGAATCATCCTGCAGGGCGACGTTCCGACGCCGATCAATCCGCCTTCAGGTTGTCGCTTCCGCACACGCTGTCCGATTGCGATTGAGGAGTGTGCGCACATTGATCCGGAGTTACGCGAAGTATCACCGGGCCATCAGGTGGCCTGCATCCGCGTGCCCGGTTGGGCCACAGGTAACGCGGATTAGATCGGATTTTTTATCCCTGTCATCCGTGTTACTGAAACCCTGGAATTAGAGACCGCGTACCAGCCACATAGGAGACCTAATCGATGAGTGCTTACAACGAAGATTTTCAGCCGCCGCCACCACCACCAACGCCGGAAGCAGAGCCGAGCGCACGACGCCCCGTCAAACTACGTCCGTTTGCAATCGGGCTATTTGCAGCCGGGCTTCTCGTTCTTGTTGGTGGGATCGCGAAGTTCATACCCGGAGGAATCTCGACCGGTGGCGTTATGGCTCTTGGTGGGATTTTACTCTTCCTGTTGAGCCTGATTCCATTACCCGTGGTTCGTGAACCGGAAGAACCGCTCTCGTTCGTCGAGAAGGTGACGGGAATCTTTTTCGAGCCGGCACGAGTGTTTCGCAATCTCAGATCTCATCCACACTGGATAGGCGCCTTCGCCATCGTGGTAGTGCTTACGTTGGTCTACTCGTTCGCGTTCGTGCAACGAATCACGCCGGAGCGTATCGTCGAGCACACGGTCGACAGGGTTGCGCAAATGGGACCACCATTCACGCCGCCGCCCGAGGCCATCGAGAGGATGAGAACCGATCAACTATCCGCGCTGAAGAATCCTATCGAACGTGTCGGCGGAGTCGTCAAAACAATTATCGGTGTGTTTTTTCTCGGCGCGTTGGCGGCCGCACTTTGCCTGCTCCTCGTGCTCGTGTTTGGAGGCCGGATTAATTTTTGGCAGGCGCTCGCAGTTGTTTTTTATTCATGGCTGCCGGTTGTGGCAATTCAAAAGATCCTCGGCCTGGTGATCCTTTACTTGAAATCTCCGGATGACTTACACCCGATTCGTAACCAGGACACGACGCTACAGGACAACCTCAGTCTGCTGGTTTCTGGTACGGACCATCCAGTGCTATTCGTGTTGCTGAGTTTCATTGGGCTGACGTGGTTTTATTTCCTTTGGTTACGAGCGAAGGGATTGCACTACGGAGGGACAAAAGTAGGCAGCAGTGCAGGATGGGGCGTATCCCTCATTCTCTACATCATGCTGATGCTTTTCGCTGTGGTTACGACAGCGTTGTTCCCGAGCTTTGTCTCGTAGCCACTAAGAGGCACAAAGTGAGACACAAATCACGAAATGCTTTTGTGTATTTTGTGCCTTTTTGGTGGCCCTACTCGTAACGCAGCGATTCGATAGGATCCAAACGGGCGGCTTTCCACGCGGGCCAGAGGCCGAAGATTAAACCGATGCCGACGCTCGCGACCAAGCCGCCGATTGGCGCCCAGAGCGGCACGTAAGACGGAAGCAGGAGTCGCAGCAGCAGCGTCAATCCCCAACCGATCGATAGACCAACAATTCCTCCGAGGCCGGTGAGCGTGGCGGCCTCAATCAAAAACTGCCACATGATGTCGCTCTTTCTGGCGCCAATCGCTTTGCGCACGCCGATTTCGCGAGTGCGCTCAGTGACCGAAACGAGCATGATGTTCATCACGCCGATACCACCAACCATCAGCCCGACTGAAGAGATGACCACCATCGCGATTGCGAGGCCGCCGGTAATTGAGCGGAAGTTGTCGAGAATGCTTTCGGAAGTTTCCATTCCGAAATTGTCGTCCGCCGCAAACGGCACTTGCCGGCGCACGCGCAGCATGTCGCGCACCTGGTCCTTCGCCTCGTCCATCATGCCCGCACGCGCGACCGCGAGAATGTAGATGTCGTCGGCATTTGGTTTCAGTTTTTGGGCCACCGTGAACGGAACGTAGATCACGTTGTTCTGATCGTCACCGCCTCCGCCGATGAGAAACTGTTCTCGTTTCTCGAGTACACCAACGACGCGAAACTCCTGCGGGCCGATTTTGACCGTCTGTCCAACGGGTGAACCGACCTTGAAGAAGTCGTCGGCGACTTTCGAACCGACCACACAAACTTCCTGATTCGTGTCGTTTTCTGTTGTCGTAAAGAAGCGACCTTCGGAGATTACCTGCGTGCCGGCTTTCTCAAACTCCGGCAACGTGCCCTGAAGTGCAACCTGAGCGGACGTCTTGCCGCCGCCAGACACCAACAATTTACCGCCGAACCAGTTATTGGTGATGTCGAGGAAGGGAACTGACAACTCAACTGCGGGCAGCGATTGGAGTGCGACCGCGTCGTCGTAAGTCAACTCCTTCCGCATTCTCTCTTCCCGGGACATGCGGCCGATATGAATGCCCGGATTGTATTTGCTGATGTAGATCGAGCGCGTACCAAATGACTCAACTTCGCGTTTCACGGAAACATCGATACCGCTGATGATCGACGCGATCAGCATCACGGTGATGATGCCGATTACAACTCCGAAGACGGTCAGAAACGAGCGCAGCTTGTTGGCGCGCAGCGTCGCGAGGGCCATCTTGAGGTTCTCGTAAATGTCGCTTCGAATGATACGCATAGTCTTTAGTATCCACAGATTACACAGATAATAAAGACTCTGCGTAATCTGTGGATGGATTTATCTTTTCAATCAGCCCGCAACGCTTCGATCGGATCCAATCGCGCCGCTTTCCAGGCGGGAAAGATCCCTGAAGCCACGCCGGCGCCGCCCGACGCTCCGAGCGCGCCCAGTATCGCGAAGATCGATAGGTACGTCGGAAAGATCCACGCGGTCACGACCGCGCCGACAATCCACGCCAGCAAGATCCCCACCGCACCGCCGATGACTGCCAGTGTTACGGCCTCCACCAGAAACTGTTTCAAAATATCCATCTGCCGCGCGCCGAGAGACTTCCTGATGCCGATCTCCTTGGTGCGTTCAGTCACCGAAACCAGCATGATGTTCATAATCACGATCGCGCCCACAACGAGAGCAATGCCGGGAACGGCGATCGCCACGATGAAGATGGTTCCGAAAATTCGATCGCGCAGACCGGTGATCGCGTCTGGAGTAACGATGCCGAAGTTGTCTTTTTCACCGGGGTCAAGCTTGCGCCGGACGCGCATCAGAAACCGCGACTCTTCGACTGCGTCGTTGAACGTATCGTCAGTCTTCGAGGTACCGATGAAATACAAGGAGCGTTGCCGGATCAATGCTCCGTATGTCACCTGATAAGTCTTCAGCGGGATGATTACGAAACTATCCTGCGGAACACCGAAGACTGTTCCCTTCGCGACTTCCACACCAATCACTCGATACGGCAAACCGCGGACGGTGATCTCGTTACCCACTGCATTGCCGGCCGGAAACAGTTTGTTAGCAACGTCAGCGCCGATATACGCGACGCGAGCGGCGTTGTCGTTTTCAGGTTGAGCGATAAAGCGTCCCTCGGCAACGTCGCGATTCTCGATATCGACGCAGTTCGCAGTTGCACCCGAAACAAAAACGTCTTCCAGTAGTTCGTCGCCGCGTTTGACCTCAGACGGAGTGCCGCGTGCTTTCGCGCCGAGCTTGCCGATGAGCGTCGCTCGCGCGAGCAGGTATTCATAGTCTTCCATCGTTAGCTCTTTGTTACGACGTTGAGCGGCGGCGATGGTGTCAGTGTCTTTGAAATCTTCGAACGGATTGAAGCGTTGAATCGTGAACGACTTCGCGCCGATGCCGGCGATCTTTTCGTCGACGTAGCGATTGAATCCCTCGATGAGCGACACAACCACGACGAACGCCGTGACACCGACGATCATGCCGAGCAGCGTCAGCGCCGAGCGTAGTTTGTGCGCCCAGATCGCTGCGATCGCGAGTTTTAAGGTTTCAATAAACTTCACAAATTAAGACCATTTAGCCACAAAAGGGCACAAAAGCACAAAATGATTTGCTGATCAAAGCCGTTCCTGATTGGGTTTGCATCTTGGCATCGGTTCTTCTTTTGTGTGCCTTTTGTGCCTCTTTGTGGCTCTACTCCCAGCGCAGTGCATCGATGGGGTTGAGTCGCGCTGCTTTCCACGCGGGCCAGAGTCCAAAAACGATTCCCACAGCCGCAGATATCCCGACGCCGACGCCGATGGCCCACAGAGGCACGTAAGCCGGCAACGGCGAGTATTTATTCATCAGAAGACTCGCGATCTCACCCACTGCTAGTCCCGCAAAACCACCGATGGCCGTAAGCACCACCGCCTCAATCAAAAACTGCGACAGGATATCGAACCTCGTTGCCCCTACAGCCTTGCGCACACCTATCTCCTTGGTGCGCTCCGTCACCGAGACCAGCATGATGTTCATCACTCCGATGCCGCCGATCATCAGCGCCACGAATGAGATCGACGTCAGCACGAGCGCGGTAGCGCCGGTTAGCTGATTGTAGACGTCGAGCAGCGAATCCTGTGACGAGATGCCGAAGTTGTTGGGCGCGCCCGGCGGAACGCGTCTGCGTCGCCGCAAAATGTCTGTGATCTCATCCATTGCAGACTTCACAAATGCGCGTGAACGCGGTCGCACAATCACGAAGAACACAACCTCGGGAAACGGACGATCAGGGTAATACTTGTCGAACGTCGTGATCGGAACGAAGATCGAATTATCGCGCGACTGCCCGAAGAAGTTTCCGAGCGGCTCCATCACGCCGATGATGCGAAACGGGTTGCCGTTGATTCTGACTTCCTTATCGACCGGATCTTCATACGGAAACAGTGCCTGCTTAACATCGACGCCGATGATCACGACGTTTGAGCGGTCCTGCATGTCGATGTCGTTGACGAAACGACCCGCCGCCACGTACTGCGTTTGCACAAACTCGTAATAAGGCGTGACGCCCAGCAGTATCGGCGTATCAGTCTGCTTATCCTGGTATCTCACCGTCGCCGCGATCATGCGATGAATTGGCGAGACGCCCGCGATTGATGGTGCTTCAGTGCGCAGTGCTTCGGCGTCGTCCATTGTCAGATCTTTGCGATGAATCTCGTCCGGTCCAGGCGGGCGGCCAAAGCTGGGCTCGAACTTTGAGACAAAAATCGTGTTGGACCCGAGCGACTCGATTTGATCCGCGAAAGCCTTGTTGAGCCCTTGAATGATCGACACCATGAAGATCACGGTGACGACACCCACACTGACGCCAAGAATCGTCAACGCCGAGCGCAACTTGTTAGCGCGCAACGTGTCGAACGCCATCAGGGCCGATTCTTTGATGTCGTCGAGTCTCATTAACAACTCTCCCGCAAAGGCGCCAAGACGCAAAGAAAACTCTCAGCAACGCGGCAGCGCTTTGCGGCTTTGCGCCTTTGCGCGAGAAAAATCTTAACTATTCAGCACGCAAAGCCTCTATCGGATCGAGCTTCGCGGCACGCCACGCGGGCCACAAGCCGCTCACGATCCCGACCACCGAAGAAACACCAACACCCAACACCGCCGAGGCCACACTCACCAACAGCGGAAATCCGATCAGCGCCGAGATCACATAAGCGAGTCCAAATCCCGTGCCCACGCCAATCAGTCCGCCGATCGCAGTCACCGTCACTGCTTCGATCAAAAACTGTGTCAGGATATCTTTACGACTGGCGCCGATCGCTTTGCGAATGCCAATCTCTTTCGTGCGTTCAGTGACTGACACCAGCATGATGTTCATAACCACGATCCCACCTACGACAAGCGAAATCGCCGCAACGCCAATCGTCACGATGTAAATGTTTGACGTCGCCGAGCCGTAAAGATTCAGAAACACGTCCTGTGTTTCGAGTGCGAAACCCTCGTCATCAGGATCGCCGTTCGAATGGCGGCGGTTCTGCATGATGGTTCGCACCTGATCTTCCGCCGCTTCGAGCTCTTCCGCCGTGCGTACTTGCGTAAACACAACGAGCGAGCGCCTGCCACCGTAAGCCTTCTGATAAGTCGAATACGGAATATAGACCACGTTGTCGCGCGAGAAACCGAAGATCGAACCCAGCGGCTCGAGCACGCCGAGAATCATGTACGGCCGTCCATCGATGCGGATCTCCTGTCCGACGGCCCTGTCAGCAGGCGCATCATTGAACAAGTTCTTCAGCATGTCAGGTCCAATGACGCAGATGTCGCGTCCGGCCGCGCCTTCACTCTCGGTCCAGATACGACCGACATTGATCGACACACCATCGATATCAAACATCGTGATCGGCTCGACGCCACGGATGCGAACGTTTTCCGCCTTCTGATCGGCATACTTCACGGTCTCGATCGCATTCGCTGCAATGCCGACTCGCCAGCACGCGTTGCATAAACGCTGAATCGCCTCAGCGTCTTCGTGCGTCACGTCTTTACGGCGATTGGCTTTGATGAACTCTTCGCGCGATTTGATGATCTGCGGATTTTTCGAAACAGAGAAAACAGTAGAACCCTGTGAAGAGAAGGTCTGCGCAACTGTTTGATTGAGTCCCTTGATGATGGTGACGACCGAGATGACAGCGGCAACGCCGACGACGATGCCCATCAGGGTCAGTGCGGTGCGAAGCTTGTTAGCGCGCAGACTGGCCGTAGCAACGCGAAATGCTTCCCAGATCTGTTGGCCACGAAAAAGCACAAAGAGCACAAAACAAAACTTTTAACGCGAGTAATTTCTTTTGTGCATTTTGTGCCTTTTGGTGGCTACCTGATTCGTTCGTCTTTCTCGATTTGACCGTCGCGAATCGAGATCACGCGGTGCGCGCGTATCGCGATGTCGTGTTCGTGCGTAACCACGATGATCGTGTTGCCTTCCGAGTGAAGACGCTCGAACAGGTCCATGATCTCCATGCTGGTGTGTGAGTCGAGTGCGCCTGTCGGTTCGTCAGCCAGCAGGATTGACGGATGATTCACGAGCGCGCGCGCAATCGCGACACGTTGGCGTTGACCGCCCGAGAGTTCGTTCGGCTTGTGCATCATGCGTTCGGTCAGATCAACTGATTGCAGCGCTTTCTTGGCCATTTCGTGTCGCTGCGAAGAACTAACACCACCGTAGATCAACGGCAACTCGACGTTGTGCAGCGCGGTCGCGCGTGCGAGCAGGTTAAAGGTTTGAAAGACGAAGCCGACTTCCTGGTTGCGGATGCGGGCGAGCTCGTCGTCATCCATCTCGGAAACGTTTTTGCCGTTGAGCCAGTATTGACCTTGTGATGGGGTATCGAGGCAGCCGATCAGGTTCATCAACGTCGACTTGCCGGAACCGGATGGTCCAATGATCGCGATGTACTCGCCGCGCGGAATATCAAACGACACTCCGTGCAGCGCGTGCACCGATTCAGTTCCCATCAGGTACGTCTTCCAGATGTTTCGCATCGAGATCAGCATTGACGGATCGTGGCCGTCGACCTCAACGCGCGGTTTGATCGCACTCTCTCTTTCTACTGGGGGAGTAATCGTAAGAGTAGCGTCACTCATCTAGCTGGCCTCGTTTCCGTTGGCGTTCCCCGGTTTCTTGGTCTGCCGTTTGATCGTCATGCCGTCTTTGAGCGTCTTCAAAACGCGACTCGGCCCACGCACAATCTCCATGTCCTTCTGAACGCCGCTCGTGACCTCGATATCAGCTTCGCCGGTGATTCCTGTAGTCACTTCGATGAAGCGCACCTTGTTGTTCTCGATAATATAGACACCCTTTTGCGACTTCGGTTTCTCACCGCCGGGTGACGCCGCCGGAACGCTGCCCGCCACACTCGCGGCTGGAGATGGCGCCGCTGTGGGCGCCTTCTCGACGATTGCTTCGAGTGGCACTGCCAGCACGTTGTTCTTCGTGTCCGTAGTGATGGTCGCCGTTGAGCTCATGCCCGGGCGCAGTTCATTTTGAACGTCTTGCGGAAGATCTTTCAGCTCGAGTGTAACTTTGAATTCTTTTGCTTCCTGAACGTTGACACGATTCGACAAACCGCCAGTGGCGTCAGACTTCGAAATCGCAAGCGGGTTCTTCTGAATAACGACTGCTTTGAGTTCTTTCTCCCCCAACGCGTCGACCTTGACCTTGGCTTCCTGGCCCACCTGGACGTGGTTGATTTCAGTCTCGTCGACGTTTACTTCGACGTTGATCTGAGACATATCGGCAATCGTCATCAAAGGAGTTGTCGAGAGCTGGGAAACTGCATACTCACCGACGCGTGTCGGAATGTCGGCCACAACACCGTTGAGTGGTGACAACTGCGTGGCCTTGGAACGCTGGCTCGTTTGGCCGCGCAACATCGCCGCCTGCTGGCTGGCCCGCATTTCCGACGACTTGATGCTGGTTTGAGCTTCCTTCACCGCGATACGCTGCTGGTTCGCTCGTTCCTGGGCTTCCCTTACCGCGATGTTCTGTGCTTCCAGGTTGGCCTTTGCCGTTTCGAGTGCGATTTTGGCAGTTTCATACCGGTCGCGAGCCGTGTCATATTCAAACCGTGAAGCCACGCCGGATTCGATCAGTTCGGTATAACGTTTGAGTTCGCGCTGGGCTGTGTTCACTTCAACCTGCGCCTTATCGACGTTGGTCTGCATAGCGACCACTTGCTGTCGCGCAGAGGCCACTGAAGCCTCCGCGACGACCAGTGACTGCTGGGCCGAAGTCACCGCATTACGCGCGTTTTGCACGTCATTTATCGACGCCTGCGTGGCGGCCCACTGGGCTTCCTGGCTTGACTGCAATTGAGTCGGATCGATTCGCACGAGGGGCTTGCCCTTGGTCACCATGTCGCCCGGGTTTACGTAGATTTCCTCGATACGGCCGGGGACCTCGCTGGTCAGTTTGATATAGCGGATGGGCCGCACTTCGCCTGACGAGGTGACGGTCTGTTTCAATTCCGGCCTCATCTCGAGCTTTACAGTGATGACTTCCGGCTCTTCCTTGCGGGTAGCGATCACGCTAATTACGACCACCGCAATGAGCACCACCGCCGCGACAATACCGATAATGATTTTCTTTTTCCGACTCAGGGCCATTCTTTAATTCCTTATATTGTAGGGGCCTTCAAATTCTCGAAGTAGCTTCTACGTGGAAACTTATCAAACAGTTTCATGTAAGAGCAAACTACCGACGGGCCATAATACTGACGTTAAACTATGGATTTTGTTAACAGTTATGTCCACAGATTACACAGATTGTTTTTCAGGATCTGTGTAATCTGTGGATAAGATGCGTTGGCGCGGCAGGCGCGTTCGCGCTAAAATGACTTGCTTTAACTGTATGATTACTTGCGACAGGTGCAAAACAGAAAACTTGGACGGATCGCAGTACTGCGACGAGTGTGGCGCACCCTTGCGCCCGAATGGACGTCCAAGCCCCGTTCAAAAAATGCTGGGGCACGAAAGTAACGGTAATCATGCACCTGCACCGCGCCCGGAGTTTGCCGCGGAGCGCGTCTCCGCCGGCCTCAGTTTTTCAGCACTGCGAACAACTGCCAAACCGCATGCCCGCCTGGTTATCGAAAAGGGCCGCTCGACCGGAAAGCAGTTTATGTTGAATGATGTGGAAGCCCAGATCGGGCGTTGGGATGCCGATGGCGGCATCTTTCCCGACGTGGACCTGGACACGGACGATCCCGAAGCTAAAGTCTCGCGCCGTCACGCCCGCATCACTCTGAGCAACGGCCAGTATTTTCTTGAAGATCTCGGTTCAACCAACGGTACGTTTATCAATCGGGGCAAGCGACTTCCCCCCGGACAGCGTCAGGCGCTATGCGACGGTGATGAAATCATCGTCGGCAAAACATTTCTGCGCTTCCACATTGTGAAGTAATAGATGACTGAATGTAACGCATGCGGCGCCCGCGTATCGTCCAGCGAACACTTTTGCGGTAATTGCGGCACGCAGCTCATCCCCAGTTCAGCAGAGTTACGGACGGTGTCTGCCAACATTGGCGACGACGGTGAAGTGCGGCCTGAGTGGGCCGAAACGCTCGAGCCCGAGGAAACTCCAATCGCAGCGGAACAGCCTATTTCAGAAATTCTGGAAACCACAGTTGTAGCTCCGGAGGAGTCGCCAGCTCCCATCTCGTCAAACTCGCTGGGCGGTTCGTTTACAGACAACGTGCAGGCGCCAGGCGCCACCTCGTCTCCAAAGAGAGAGGGTACGACCGGCGGTCACCGGCCTTCAGCAAAGCAGCTCGCTGCAAACACCGTGTTGAATGGTCGCTACGAGATCGTGCGGCGAATCGGCGGCGGTGGCATGGGTGCGGTTTACCTTGCGAAGGATCGTAATCTCGGCGATGCGCCGCGCGCCGTTAAAGAGATGGTCGAGTCGCACATCGATTCGAGCCAGCACGAGAAAGCGATCGGCGACTTCAAACGCGAGTCGCTCCTGTTAACCTCGCTCGAACATCCGTCGATTCCGACAATCTACGACTACTTCTACGACGAAACGTTGAATCGCTTCTATCTCGTGATGAAGTACATCTCGGGCGGCGACCTTGCTTCGAGATTGCGCGCGGCAGTCGGCGGCAGGTTAGACGAAAAGACAGTCACTGACTGGGGCATGCAGGTCGCGGACGTGCTCGATTACCTGCACTCGCGACCCAAACCGATCATCTATCGTGACCTCAAGCCCGCGAATCTGATGATCGACGGCAATACCGGCCGCGTGATGCTGATCGACTTTGGTATCGCACGCTGGGTGACGCAACAGGAAAAGGGTGTCACTGCTGTCGGCACGATGGGTTATGCACCGCCGGAACTCTTCAGCGGACGTGTGCAGCCCGCATCAGACGTTTATAGTCTCGGCGCCACGATGTTTCATTTGCTGACCGGCTCCGATCCGCAGGACAATCCGTTGCTGATCTTCGACTTCACCAAGAACCCGAGACCGCGCCAGATCGCACCGTCCATTTCGAGTGAGATGGAGATGATCCTGATGCGGTCGGTGGAGTACAAACCCGACGATCGTTTTCGAACTGCGGGCGAGATGAGAAACGAGCTCGCGGTCCATCTCGAGAAGTTGATGTCGGGCCGCGTGAGTTACGGAATGCCCGCGCCTGTTCTCGGCAGTGAGACGGTTCAGGTACAAACGGTCTACTGCGGTTTCTGTGGTGGCCGCATTGCGGCTGACGATGTTTTCTGTGCGCACTGTGGCGCGCGCCAGCCGTTGGCGGCAGTGGGTTCGAGTGCATTGCTGCACACTGTGAGACCGACTGCGAAGCTGGTTGTTACGGGAACCACTGAACTCGACGCGTCGTTCATCCTTCAGAAAGACAGCAATCTGCTTGGACGCACCGATCCGCATTCGAATATCTTTCCCGAGATCGATCTTTCGCGCTTCGATCCGGAAACAAAAGTCTCTCGACGTCACGCGCGCATCTGGCTCGAAGGCGAGACATTTCTGGTCGAGGATCTCGGTTCGGTGAATGGTACCGTGATCAACGACTCGGTTCGACTCGCACCGCGACAACCACGCGTACTCGACAGTGGCGACAAATTGCGCGTCGGCGAAACAACATTGCATTTTCTAGTTGGCTAGGTCCTATTTTTCTGATGACAACTGCTCAAGGTTTGCCCCGCTCCCAGGCAAGAAGCCGCACCGCCAGACACGGCGGTCAACGACTCAGAGCCCCTTTCCCTCTTCGTTGCGGCGCTCTGCTAATCGACTACATCGCACTCGTTTCACTCGTAGTACTCGGTACGCTCGTCGCGCGTATGCTTGGCGGCGGCGCGCGTGCGGCAGGCAATTCTGCTGAGACTGCGGGAATCCTGCTCGCGATCTTCATGGCCATCCTGAATCTCGGCGTGCTTCCGGGACTGACG